>Ga0105054_10000435_pt1 | contig 64763 bp, 53 predicted proteins | sample BON02_FD_78091 | JGI IMG/M metagenome (GOLD analysis project Ga0105054, IMG submission 78091) | Freshwater microbial communities from Lake Bonney liftoff mats and glacier meltwater in Antarctica - BON-02 (megahit assembly) | ecosystem: Environmental > Aquatic > Freshwater > Ice > Glacier...
CTTTTAGGAAATCCCTCCCTGAGGAGGGTTGTGTCCATGCCACAAAAATAACACGAAAAATAACTCCTCAAAGCTTTCTAACACTTTAATTTACAGGCTGATTGTTTTTAAGCGTAATTGCTGTTGATGGGACTTCAGCTAGTATTTAAATTTCTATTGTATTTTTTGAGCTAAATGTTCTATCGTTGATTCTTAATAATCAAAAAAATGGCTGTTTGGTTTCAACCCAGCCCAGAGAATTAAAGGTTTCGGACGAATTCCTCCCATTCCCCAAAAGCTCCGGCCTTCATGACTCGTGGAAACTTGACCTGTCCGCCTTTCTTCTTCTCCTTTTCATTGTATGCGATAAAAGTAGTGACAGGAACAATTTTCACATCGATGCTTTTTAAAGCTTTGGTTCTTGCCACATTATAATTCTTATTATTTTCTCGAAGAAAAGCATCCAAAAAACCCTTCACTGAAGCTTCATCTGCATTTCCTGAGTCTTTCCCAAGGTACCAGCGGTGAAGGTATTCCCCATTTTCTTCGATAGCAGCTACTGTGTACTCAGGAATGGTTAGGTTGAATTTTTCCTGCACTGCTTCCATGGCCTTGTCCATTTGGTGTACCCCCAATTGACTTCCCACAACGTTTAAGAAAAACTTGGTTCGGCCTGTGATTTTTATTTCTCCACGTGCTTTATTGGTAAATGCTATCGTATCCCCAATCATATACCGCCAGATGCCAGAAACTGTAGATATCAGCAAAATATAATCTTTATTTTCGGCTACCTCTCCAATACCCAATGCCTTGGCATCAGCTTTAACAGCTCCATTTTCATCCATGTTTTCGGGTTCGAATGGAACAAATTCAAAATATATTCCATTGTCTAATACCAAGCACATAGCATCTGTATCGGGACGGTTCTGAAAGGCCAGAAAACCTTCCGAGGCAAGGTAAGTATCCATATAGATCAACGGATGGGCAAGGTTTTTTTCAAAACTTTTTCTATGGGGCTCAAACGCTACTCCACCAGGAGTATAAACAGCCAAATTAGGCCAGATGTCATGAATAGAGGAAACTCCATGATAAGAAATCAACCTTTTCATCATTAATTCTATCCAAGAGGGGATGCCAGATATACTTCCGATATCCCAATCTTTGGCATTTTTTGCAATCTCTTCGATTCTTTCATCCCAATCTTCAATGGCTGAGATTTCTGGCCCTGGTTTGTAGAAGCCTTGAAACCAAAAGGGGATTTTATTGGCGCTAATACCACTTATTTCGCCTTCTAAAAAACCATCTTTGTTCTGAAGTGCAGTTGAACTTCCCAACATCATTATTTGTCTCTCAAAAAAGTCAGGCGGTAGATCATATTTAGATAAACTTACTACCTGTTGAATCCCCGTTTTTCTTATAGCGTCTATCATCTCTTCAGTCACAGGGATGTACTTGCTTTTGCTTGTGGTTCCTGAACTTACTGCGAAATATTGATTGATGCCCGGCCATGTAATGTCTTCATGACCCTCCCTTATTTTTTTCCACCATTCACTGTGGATTTTATCATAGTCATGGTAGGGGACTTTTTCTTGAAAAGCTTTAGCTATATTCTTAGCATTTAGAATATTTTTAAAACCATAATACTTCCCAAAAGCGGTGTCTTTCGCCGTTTCTAAAAGGTGATTTAATACTCTTGCTTGGTCTTTCTCAGGGCTATTTTCCGAATTTAATTTACCGCCAAGTTCAATGGCTTTCTTTATTAATTCACCAATTACAGGCATGAGTTATGCTATTATCTGTGGTCGATTTATTTTTACAATTTAAAGCAATTATCAGACCATTAAAAAACAGATGTTTAAGTTGTTGTAATTTAGTCTTTTAAAGAAAGTTTATTTAAGTTTGCAGAATGTTATAATTAATAAAGGTTAATTATAACAATGTTTTTATTGGTTACAACGACTTTAAAAGGCATTGTAAAATCAGCTTTTGGACCTTCAAACAGCGGGTTTAATTTTTGACCTAGATTAAAGTATTTTGGATATGGATTTGTCCTAAAATTGGGTTGGATTATAGCGGTAATTTATTTTAAATTTTTACCCAATCCCTTTTGTCTTTTTATGCGATAAATTCAGATAATTTTAATTGTTACTGGTTTCAAAGAATTGTTTTTTTTATTTGAATATAGACTTTATTCTGAAGGATATTATTTAGGTAATGACAGCATTTGAAATGAATTCATCCCAAAATAACTCGGCTTTTTTAATATTTCGGGTTCAGTCTCAATATTTCGGTTTAAAATACAATTATGAAATCTTCTTTAGATATTTCATTTGGAGCCATTAGCGATGCTTTGCATAGTTTTAATTTTCCTGAAATTGATTTGGTTTTGGGTATCTCGGAAGGAGGTAAAGCACCAGCCGCTATGATTGCTCACCAGTTAGGCGTTACCTTAAAATTGATAAATTTTGGGAATAAAAATGATCAAGGGAAGTTTTCATTGACTACATCAGAAATTGATCAGATTGTAGAGTGGGATTTTTTCGGTCATCATCGAATCTTAATTGTAGATGATGTTTCGGTCACAGGCAAAACCTTGCAATTTATAAAAGACAATGTCAAAGCTGACGACGTGTATACCTTGGTTCTTTTAGGTGAAGCAGACTATGTTTTGTTTCCCAAAGTGAAATCTAAAGTGTCCTTGCCTTGGGACATAGATTAACAACGAAATAGCTCAGTCTCTGAATAACCTAATTTTCTTGTGATGGCAACACGCACTGAGAAAGATCCGGAAATATTATTGCATAATCCGAGTTAAAAAAGGCATCTGGACAACCGTTCAGTCAGGAGGATGAGAAAATCACAACTATTCGGCTGATGGCGGAATATTTTAACCTATGTTTAAAAAGTTTATTAATTGGTGCCTAGGTCATAAATATTTCTTACCTCTTTCAATATTTTATTTATATCAATATTTAAGTCGATCAAATTTCCTGTTTTGATATCAAAAACAACCCCATGAATTATTGGGCCTACATTTTTGAGAAAGCTTTTTTGCCAAACCGCCATTTTTACCACATTTATGCATTGCTCCTGTACATTCAACTCTACCAGTCGACTGTACCTTTCCTGATCATCCGAAATTAAATTTAGCTCTTGAAAATATAAACGGTAAACATCTCTGATGTTTCTTAGCCATGGATTTAATATTCCAAGATCTTTTGATTCCAATGCAGCGGCTATTCCTCCACATAGGTAATGACCGCAGACAATTATGTGCCGCACATCTAAGTGACCTACAGCATATTCTATAACTGATGCTGAATTGTTGTCATTATTGGGTACCAAATTGGCAATGTTTCTGTGTACAAAGACTTCCCGATAAATGCTGCTCTTTCCCCAATAAGCAATGATAGGTTTGACATATTATTAATATTGAACTTAAAGTTTGTGCGAACAATTTTAGATCAAACCTTCTTCGTTTTGGTTGTACCAATTTCGGTTAATCTTTAAACCTAAAAGCATTAGAAAAATACAAATTAAAGCGGTGCTTAAAGGGGTAAAAGAATAAATGAAACAAAAAACAAAAAGACAATAAATAGGGGTACCCACTAAGCCCAGGCAAAACTTGACAGTACCGTAAAATACGGTGTCTTTTATGTTTGGTTTTATCGATCTCCAGAGTAACCAAAGGGGAAAATGCAAGGTTTTAAATAACCAATTCTTCCATTTTGGATGGGATTTCTTAGACTTGTCTACAGCCGATAAAGTGGAAGTTTTATTTTCCCATCGACACGTAGTGATGTCCTTATTAGATCGAAGGAGCGTTTTAAGGGCATTATTGTAATTGTCTTCTGGAAGGTGTAAGGTCAAAGATTGTAATTGCTTTTCCACTTTTCTAAGCAATGTTTTTTCCTGGCCAATATACTGTTTAGCAGAGATGGGTTCTCCAATGTCTAGTAGCACTTTGGAACCAGATTTTTGGTGCGCTTGGTAGTTAATGCCAATTGGGAGTATTTTCAAATCCATTTCCGGGTCATTCAGCAAAGCAACGGAAACAATCCTAGTAAATCCTTTGCTTAAAGGCCTTACCTGGCGTCTGAGGCTGTGGCTACCTTCTGGGAATACGAGGATTTTCCCCTGATTTTTTAATACCGTTTCACAAAAGGAAAAACTAGTTTTATTTCCAGAAATACTACCAAAACCATCTCTGATTCTAAACACTGGCACCATTCGAATGAAAGCCATAATTTTAGCAATTATAGGGTTTTTAAATACGGATGCTCTAGACAAAAAATAGGGTTTTAGATTGATAAAGGTAGCAATCAATAAAGGATCCAACAAAGCGTTTTGATGGTTGGCAACAATTATAATAGGTACATCCTTATAGTCTTTCCACTTTCCTTTTACTTTAATTTCAGAAAAGTAAAACCACAACGCAGTTTTTACCAATCGATTTAAAAAGTTATTAATCAGTCTTTGCCACATAGCGGTATTTTTTCCATAGCGTAGCAATTGTGAGTCCTGAAATTATATGCCAAATGCCCCACCATCCGGCAATAATTGACATTCCTCCCAAGCCATCGAAGTAATTAAAAATTAAAACAAGTGCCAGTCCGGAATTTTGAATTCCTGTTTCAATGGTAATGGTTTTGGTGTCTTCAAGGTTTAATCCGAAAATTTTTGACAAGCTGTAGCCTGAACCTAAAGCAACAAGATTATGCATTAAAACCAGCCCAAAAACCCATCCAATAACCTTTATAAAGAGGTCAAAATTGCTATAGAAGGCAACAATTACAATGCTTATAAATATGACAACACTTAGGGGTTTAAGGATTGAAGCCATTTTATGGGCTATTTTTGGTTTGTTTTGATTGATATAAATCCCTAAAATTAATGGAATTCCTAAGATCAGTGCCACTGTTTCAAACACATCCCCATAATCAAGGCTTATACTTTTCAATAATAGGGCAGAAGGGGCATACATTCCAGACCATAAAGCAAAGTTAAATGGCGTAAGCAAAATAGAACTTAAAGTGGCAAAAGCCGTAAGACTTACAGATATTGCAGCGTTACCTTTTGCATAATTGGTCAGGAAATTTGAAATATTACCTCCGGGGCATGCTGCCACCAAAAACATTCCTAAGGCAACACTAGGAGTGGGTTTGATTAAGAGGACCAAAAGAAAGGTCAAAAATGGTAGTAAAAGAAATTGGGAGACAATACCTAAAAAAAATGTTTTGGGTTTTGTCCATATATATTTGAAATCTGAAAGTTTGATTTCAAGCGCAACTCCAAACATGATCACTGCCAAGGACACATTCATTAGTATTAAAGAATCTTCCCCAAAATTGATCTGCAACTGATCTAATTCTTCCATAAAGTTATCGATGTGAAGGCCAAAATTAAGATAAATTTTCAGAACGGTAGGTTTGTTGGAAAAATGTTAAGTTTTTACAACTATTCAAAAACAAAATTTCAATGATAAATTTAATTTTTATAAATTTGACCATTGAAAATTTCGAAAGGAAAGATCAAATAGCCCTTTTGGCTAATTTTGAATTGTTCAGCACTAGCACTTCATTTTATTTCCAAAGCGGTGAACAGCAAAAAATAGTATTCTTTTAAACCATAGAATAGACAATCAACATTATGGAAAAAATTAAAGTAGGTATCAATGGATTCGGTAGGATTGGAAGACTCGTTTTCCGTGCTGCTCAAGAAAGAGAAGATGTACAAATAGTAGGCATCAACGATTTGATAGATGTAGATTACATGGCCTACATGCTAAAATATGATTCTACTCATGGCCAGTTCAAAGGTGATGTAGAAGTGAAAGATGGGCAATTAATTGTGAATGGCAATACCATCAGAGTAACATCAGAAAGAAATCCTGCTGATTTGAAATGGTCTGACGTAGGGGCAGAATATATTGTAGAATCTACAGGCTTATTCTTGACCAAAGAAAAAGCTCAAGGTCATATTGATGCAGGTGCTAAAAAAGTAGTAATGTCAGCTCCTCCAAAAGACGACACGCCGATGATAGTAATGGGCGTTAACGAAGGTACTTATACTTCTGATATGGTATTTGTTTCCAATGCATCTTGTACTACCAACTGCCTTGCTCCATTAGCAAAGGTTGTCAATGACAACTGGGGTATTGTAGAAGGTCTTATGACCACAGTACATGCAACCACTGCTACTCAAAAGACCGTTGATGGACCTTCTTTGAAGGACTGGAGAGGCGGAAGAGGAGCTGGACAAAATATCATCCCTTCTTCTACCGGTGCAGCCAAAGCTGTAGGTAAAGTTATTCCTGAATTGAATGGAAAACTAACAGGTATGTCTTTCAGAGTACCAACTCCTGATGTATCTGTAGTAGATCTTACTGTAAGGTTAGCCAAAGGTGCTACTTACGAAGAGATTTGTGCCAAGATGAAGGAAGCTGCTGATGGTGAACTAAAAGGAATTATGGGTTACACTGAAGATTCAGTTGTATCAAATGATTTTATTGGAGATTCAAGAACTTCAATATTTGATGCAGGTGCAGGAATCCAGTTGAACGATAAATTCGTGAAATTGGTAGCTTGGTATGACAACGAATGGGGATACTCTAACAAAGTAGTAGACTTGTTGCAATACATTGCAAAAAACTAGTAAGCCATAGGCTTTTGAATTTATTTAATAGGGTTGGAGATTTCTCCAACCCTATTTTCTTTTTATGCTTTTTTCATAAGTGGTTATCCACTCTTGCATACTCACTTTTGCTAATAGTTCTCCAATTAAATCATATGGTATTTTGTCCATATTTTTGAATCGAATACAGCTTTTACCAATATCTGCTTTGGCAGTGCTGTGCTTTGCTGTTCATATTGAGCCATTTATAGGTTAATTTTTCTCTAAGGAAGAAGCTGTTTTTGAAAGATCTTCAAGTAGTTTTAAAGTCTCCCGGTGTAATATAGGCGCCGTTTCAGGCCCTAGGGAATTTACTTCCCCATAGGGTGCTTTTTCTCGCCCATAAGTGAAAGGTGCTTTTTCATCCCATTGGCTTTTGGGTACGATATACCCGATCATATCATTTGCCATTCCACTAAAGAATTTAAACCTGCCTGGCATTTGACCTTTGATGGCAGGGACTTCTACTGGGGCTATTCCAAAATCAGCTCCTTCCGGGGCTTCTACTCCTCCGTTGAGGATTTCAGGATACAGTTCCCCTGGGATATGCACAAAAGTTGCAGGGCCAAGTTTCCATGCATTTACTTCAGACCTTACATTGCCCCAAGAGATAAAACCACGATCTAATACACCAATAAAAGCGGCTAGTCTAAATAGTTTATTGGTCATGGGTAGGACCACCGTTTTAGCACGTAAAGCCAAGTTACTATTATAGACCGTGTCCATTCCTTTATCCATGGTTTCAAAGCTTATTTTAGCTAAAGCCATTCCTTGAGCGTCAATTTTCGCTATGGTTGCCTCTTTAAGCGTATCCTGAGAATAGGGGTGGGGCAAAGGATCACTTGGTCTGGTGGTCATAAGACCTCCTAGTGCAGCATTAAGAAATATGGAAACACCACCTAGCCCTTCATGGTAAATGGAATCATTGTACACAATCCCTTTTTCCATGTATTCTCGCCAATAATGAGGGAAATCTGAACTTACCAAAGTATTTTGGGCCCAAAGCGTTTCAGGATGATTGCCCCAGTTCATAATCGTTCCTAAGGTTTTATTGGATCCTTTTTCTACAACTTGCATTAGTCTTATGGCAGCGTCGTATACCTCCGGAGCCCTGGTATCGCCAACAAGTGGAGCAGCATCATTTTCATTGATAGCGAATTTTAAATAAGCAGGTTTTTGATTGTTGTAGGCCGCTAATACAGAAGAGACAATCCCCTCAAAAACCAGATTTTTGTATCCTTCATCCACACCTCGTGTAAATGGATCTGGCCCCCACATGCCCATCATATCTGGTGAGGAATGCACATGAGTACTTGTGATGATAAGATGATCAAGATCTGTTTGATCGAGAATTCTTTTCCTTAAAGTAAGTACTTCATCATTCCCAAATCCTATCATATCGATAACACATAGGCCCAATTTAATTTTCCCATCATTTAAAACCATGGCCCTTGCCCATAAGGGATCATTGATTCCGGATGCAGGCCTATTTTGTTGAAAACCTGCCAACCAAATAGGGTCAAATTCACCATTTTGGTTGAGATCGTTATAATAATCACCATCGGATTCATTGAACTTAGCATCGCCATTTGCATCCTCCCAGGTATCAAATCCTACAGGACTGATATCTGCAATAGCAAAGCCTGCGGAGAGTTCGCTTTCTCCTTCATTCATCAATGAAAGATCAAGGTCATATCCTTTGTGCCTGTCTCTAAATTGGTAAGTTCCGTAAATCAGAACCAACAAAATAATGGAACCTATAAATAGAAGAGAATACTTTAGCCAGCGATTCATAAAACAATTTTTTTATATTACTAAAAATGATAAGAAAAGACCACTATATCAATTGTTTATATTGAATATAGCAGGTGAATTGAGAATTTACCCAACGCTATCTAGGTGATACAATAGGATTGGTAAGGAAGGGTATTATTATAAGAAATACGAAAAGTTTTAGAATTTTGAGAACCATAAGCAATGCCTATGCTTTTTTTAGCCTAAATGAATGGGTGCTGAATCAATATTTATTTCAGACCTGGCTTTTCCCTACTCCTTCCATTAGCCCTCTTATATAGCCAATGGCAAATAGGGTTCCTATGGTGCTGTAACCTGGTTTGTCATTGCTATCTCCAGCCATGGTAGGGACATGATCGGGCCGTATGGGTCCTTTAAACCCTATTTCATGGTAGGCTTACATTGCCGCAAACATGTCTGTTTTACCTTCATCATGGAAAGTCTCCTCAAAGTTGTTTTTGTCTCCCCTAACATCCCTGAAATGGACGAAATGAATGGCTTTCCTTTTTCCTAAATACCTTATGGCTTCGGGAATGTTCACTTGTTCAGCACCACTGCCCATCGATGCAAAACTGCCTTGGCAGAATGTTATGCCATTGTTTTCACTTGGATAAAGTGCCAACATTCTCTTAAATGCTTGAACTGAGGTAATTATATGGGGTATTCCCTGGATACTGTCAATAGGTGGGTCATCAGGATGCAAGGCCAATTTGATGCCATGTCTTTCGGCCTCAGGTCCAACTGCCTCAAGAAAATAAGCCAGGTTTTCCCACATTTTTTCATGAGATAAATCTCCAAATTCCGTAATGGGTTCCTTTTGGAGAATATCTGCGGAATTGAACCCACTTACCAGGGCAGCACCACGACCTGGTTTATCCAAAAAAGTGCGCACCCAGCTTATCACTGGCATCCAATTGTAACAGATGGTATCAATCCCCTCCAGTGACAAATTTTTCATTAAAGCCATAATGTTTGTCAGCAAAATCCATGAATAAATTCCAATCGTAAGGTGTCAAATTGTGTTTTCCTTCGCGAATGTGATGTCCTGCATAGGGCAAGTGTATAGGGTGGCCAGGAGTATTTATTTCTTCGGGGAAGTTTCCCTCCATTTTGTAGATCTCCCTGTGTACGCGTGTGCCCAATTGTAAGGACATGTATTCCCCTTTGGGGTCAGCCCATAGATCTTCAGAAGCACTGGCCACGTAGACTGCTCTAGGGGCAATCGAAGCAATTAGCATGTGTTGATCTATGGGTAGGAGCGCTTCATTCTCATTGTATTTGCTAAAATTATCAGTAAACCAATAAGGGAAAACGGTATTAATTATTTTTACGGTTTCTCCAAACTTTCTTCTGGACATTGCAGCACCTCCGCAACCTGACTCATTTGAAATGGTGATGGCCCATCTGGAGTCCGAAGCTCCTGTCCACAGGGATGCTTTTCCACCTCTTGAGTGTCCGATCACAGCTGCCTTTTCAGAATCTATCTCTGGTGCAGTCTCAAAGTAATCCATGGCACGCATGGCGCCCCAAGCCCAAGCCCCTAAGCCGCGCAGACCATTTTCTTTTGCTAATTCTTCTGGGTACAATTTGCTTAAAATAGCATCACTAAATGTCACCTTATCATCATCAGAAACGTCTTTAACATGAAAAGTTGCTGCTGCATATCCTCGTTTAATTATTTCCTCTGCAGGCCAGAAGCCCATTTTAGTTTTTCTTGTAGGGTCAATGTTTTCAGGATCCCTGTGATTGATTAATAAAAAGACTGGAGCAGGACTACTGCTTTTATTAGGTATGAAAAGGATTAACCTCATGGTTACCTTTTGGGTCCTATTGGTCACTTCAATGTCCACCTCTTTCAGCGTTGCCATACCATTCATGGCCATTTTGTCCTCATTGACTGTAGTGAAATTTATGGCGTCTATTGCTTCTGGCATGTTGCCATAGACATTGTCCTCAAAAAGATTTACAATTTCAGGTCTTCTGAGGTGTACCCAATCTTGTATGGTGTTTATTTCTTGTCCTTTCAAGTTTACAAAGATGTCAGGAATAGAATAATCAGGAACTTTTGACTCGTCTTCATTGGTCTTATTTTGACCAAAAGTTAAACTAGGAAGAAGGGAAAGTAAGAATAAGTAAAAAAAGGATCTGTAGGTCATTTTATTTTTTGATTAGAATTATTATTCCCGCAATATATGAAAAAACCTGCCAAATGGCAGGTGAAATTATAGACAGAACTGTAGTATTCTCAGGATGTAGTGCAAGCTAAGATGCTTTTACGTTGAAGGTGATTTTATTCATTCCAACTTTTCTAAGTGCTGCCTGCACATTTTCCACTTCACCCATTTTCACCCCTTTTCCGGCAGAAAACTTGATCATTACCGATTGAGGATTGATGGAATTGTGAATAATATGTGCTTTGATAACTTCCGACAGACTTGAATTTATTGACATGGTGACACCATTAAAGGAAACCAAGCCCGCTTTAATAATATGGACTGGAATTTCATCTACGGGAGATTTGAATGGGTCTCTTGTCAATCGTTTTTCTAGTGCCTTATAGCCATTGATACGAATAACATCTCCATATTCTTCCTTTAAACTTGGGATTATATTATTAATGCTTGACCCATTTATTTTAAAAGAAATTGGCAATAACAACTCGTATTCGTTTTTTTGAAGTACTGGTATTAGATTTGGAGCATCCGCTAAAACATTTATTATTGTCGCTTCAAAGCGTGGATCAATCCTTTGTACAAAGGATATGCCTGTCAATTCTCCAGAAGAATTCGTTTTAAGCCTTACTATTGCAGTCCCGGATATACCATTTAATATGGTACCGTTCGGAAATGAAAGCGTTTTTGCCATGTGCATTTTGAATGGGTTACCAAGTGTAATTGCTCCAGATTTCAGATCATCCTTAAGCTCTATAGCCAGATTTTCAGGAAATGTCTTGGCAATATTTTTTTTATCCTCTCTGCTGGAAGATGCTTGATTGTTTGCAGGAGTTCCTAATGTAGTGTGGCTGTTTTTTTGTTGATTCAGTTGTTGTAGTTCTATTTTAGCATTCACTACTACAGCTACATTTTCATTGTCTTCTTTACCTGATAGCCATTCAGGGCTGCTAGGATTAGTAAGGGCAGTTAGTAAAATTTGATCAACCTCTTCGCCTAAACTTTTCTTAATGGAGGCGCTTACAACTTTAGCCTCCTTGTCTATCACAAACTCTAACTCAACACTACCTCCATTTATATAGATTTCGTCTATAAGCTCATCAGGAATTTGACTCGTCAAATAATTTTCCCAAGCTTCCCAACCTATTTTTGGCTCTGGCTTGTGGTCTATAGTGTAGTAAGGGTAGGCATTTTCATATTTTTTATTGAGTGTCGAATTTGGTCTTAATGACTCAACCAAACTAAGCACCTTTATGTATTCTTGTTGATTTTTGATACCAGTAAACTCATAGGACAATTCACCTACCTGTACATTGAGTGATTCATGATGAAGTTTCCCAATACTTTCATAGTGTGTCGGGTTTTTAATATTTTTTAATTTAATACCAACCGCTATTGAATCTTGGAAAGCTTCTATTTGATTTTTAAGAAAAGAAATAGGAAGGGTAGTATAGTTATTAAAAGAGATAATGCTACTGTTACTTTTCATGGAAATCAAGCCAAAAACCATAACCGTTAAGGGGATCAACATACCTAACTTAAACCAATTCGTTTTTCGATTTGCTTTCATCATCTGAATTCTTTTTAGAGTTGTGGAGCGAATAAAATAATTTCCCAACGAAAGATCTAAACCTTGAAAAGCCATCTTCGCAACAAGTTTCGGGTAAGAACCTTTAAGTTCAATATCCTTAATTACTCTTTCATCAGCTTGAAATTCATGTAAATCAATTAATGCATTCTGCATTAGGTGAATGACAGGGTTAAACCAAAAAACATTACACATTACTTGATAAATAATCACATCATAGGTGTGTCTTTGGTTGACGTGTTCTATTTCGTGACTAAGAATTTGTTTTTTCTCTTTTTGGCTTAGAACAAGGGCGTCATCCCAAAATATTTTATCAAAGTAGGAGAATACTGGTGTAAGCCCAAAAGTAGGTACTTTAAAATAGCTATCCTTGAGGATGTAGGTTGTCTGGTACCATCCTTTACGTAAAATTTCTTTGAGTTGGAGGAACTGCCAATAAAATTTAGCAAATAGAAATAGTACTACAACCATATAACCAAGAAATAAATAGTCTGTGAATCCCCATAAAGTTGGTAATCTACTTCCTGTAACGGTCACTTCGGGTAGGCCATAGGTTCCAGCTATCTCTTTTTGGGAGTCCGATTCAAAGGCTTTTAGAAAAGCTGTGTTTTCTAGCGAAATGCTCGGTTTTTCAAAAGAAACAGGGATTTCGATTAGTGAGGAGGCAATGGCCAAAACAGGAGTTATCAATAAATAAATCCTGTTAAACACGAAAGTTTTTTCATCCTTTAGAAATACCCAATAAAAGGCATAAAAGAATAAAAGGCAAATTATACTCTGCCAAATAAAATTGATGATTGATGCCATATTCAGTTTTTAAATAATATTGCAGATAAGTTAATTTTTTCTGTCAGATTTAAAACCTAAAAAGAATTTTTACTACAGATTTTCTGAGTCTTTAATTTCGAAAATAAGATTAAGGCAGACCTTGATTTTAATGGCCAAATGAGTAATAATTGATCAAGGACTTAGTTTTAGCTTTTAGCTTTTTTGGGTGAAATCTTAAACAAATCGATCACGTCAGAAACAAGCCTAATTAAACTTATCGATTTAGTTTTAAAAATCCTAAATAAATTTAAAAAATTACCTAAAGGCTTAAATCAAAAAGCATTCTTTGTCTTTTGATAAAAAGTAATTGAACCAATTTAATGGACTAGAAAATATTTATCGTTAACCTTTCCGGAAATCCTCCATTATTCCTAATCGGAATCACACATAAAAATATATTTTCCTAACTTTCGTTAAACTTATTAAAACAATTTATAATAATTATACGTTTTAATTAAACAAATTAAACAAAATATAATTTTCGGTATGGATTTTGTAAACCAAGTAAAAATTATAATGTAGCTTTACTAAGTATATCATCTAAATAATTATTGTAATATGTCTATTCAAGAATTTTTAAACAAGTACTCAGATCTTTCTAAAACCAATGCTGTGGTTTATATGGAAGATGCAGATGGAAACATCTTCCATTCAATTGACGAAGCGCATAAGAAAGGAAACCATCCCTTTACAACAAAGAATTTAAAAGATTCAGCTATCGCTGACCTTAATGATTTAGGTTTAACTTCTAAAAGTGAGGCTTCCAAATTAATTGGGCTTATACAATTTATTTACGGAGTAGATCCCAAAGCTGGTAAAACAGGTACGCGAGGTAGAAGAACTTATTCTCCAGAAGAAAAGGCAAATATAATTGCCAACTGGAAGAAGGCTGAAGCCGATGGTAAAACCAAAGCTGATTTCAGTAAGGAAACTGGAGTTACTTACCAAACTTTATTCAAGTGGATCAAAGAATCATAAGTCTCTTAACAGTGGGTTTGTTTACTTCATCAGTTGAAACCAATCGGTTTTTAGCCTGACGGAATTTTTAAACATCTCTGTTCAGTGTATTCTTTAATGAAAAAGCCCCCTTATGATTTCATAAGGGGGCTTTTTTGTACACTCGGAAGGATTCGAACCCTCAACCCTCGGAGCCGAAATCCGATATTCTATCCAGTTGAACTACGAGTGCATGCAGGCCTATGGAGCCGCAATATTAATTAAATTAATTAAGCATTTAGCACATTCTGTACTTTTTCTGCTGCTTCTTTCAAAGTAATTGCAGAAGCTACCTTTAGGCCTGATTCGTCTATGATTTTTGCGCCTTCTTCAGCGTTAGTACCTTGTAACCTTACAATAATTGGAACACGGATATCGCCAATAGACTTGTAAGCTTCAACTACACCTGATGCAATTCTGTCACACCTAACAATACCACCAAAGACATTAATTAGGATTGCTTTAACTTTAGGATCTTTAAGTATGATTCTAAAACCTGCTTCAACAGTTTGTGCATTTGCCCCGCCCCCAACGTCTAGGAAGTTTGCAGGCTCACCACCGGAAAGTTTTATCATGTCCATGGTCGCCATTGCAAGTCCAGCACCATTCACCATACAACCTACATTGCCATCAAGTTTGACGTAATTAAGTCCTGATTTGGCTGCTTCCACTTCAAATGGATCCTCCTCATCAAAATCTCTCATTTCAGCCAGACTTTTATTCCTATAAAGGGCATTGTCATCCAGGTTTACTTTAGCATCTACTGCCAATATATGATCGTCGGATGTTTTTAATACCGGGTTAATTTCAAATTGTGATGCATCACTGGCATCATATGCAGCATAAAGTGCCATGATAAACTTTACCATTTCCTTGAATGCATTTCCTTCCAAGCCAAGTTTAAATGCTACTTTTCGTGCTTGGTAGGGCTGAATACCCAACATAGGGTCTATCCATTCCTTAATTATCTTCTCGGGGGTATTTTCAGCTATTTCTTCTATGTTTACGCCGCCTTCTGTAGACGCCATGATAACATTACTACCAGTAGCTCTGTCCAATAATATCGACAAATAATATTCCTTAGGTTCAGATTTTCCAGGATAATAAACATCTTGCGCGACCAAGATTTTTTTAACCAATTTCCCTTCTTTACCTGTTTGAATAGTAACAAGAGTGCCACCCAAGATATCCTTGGCTTTTTCTGAAACTTGTTCTAATGATTTAGCTAAAACCACGCCTCTTGATCCGGTTTCTTTAATTTCTCCTTTACCTCTCCCTCCAGCATGGATTTGTGCTTTTAGAACATACCAAGAAGTACCTGTGTCTGCGGTAAGCTTTTTTGCCGCCTCAAGTGCCGCTTCAGGGCTTTCTGCAACGATCCCTTCTTGTATTTTGACTCCGTAAGATTTTAAAACTTCTTTAGCTTGATATTCGTGTATATTCATTCTGGTCAAATTTTTGCTCGAAGTTAATGTCAAATGTCCGATTATTCAAGATTTAGCAGCGGCTTTTTATTGATTCCTTAAATGCTTGTGCTCTGTTTTTACCGATATTTAGTTTTCATGCCTTTAAAATCAAGTGAATAGCTACTATTGGCATCGGCTAAATTTAAAACTTCAATAGTAATTATATTTTTGATTAATTTTAAATTACAACTATGTTTGTCACCAAGACAAATTTCATCTACTGTTAATCCTATGCTGTACGCTAAATCACTTCAGAAATATTATGGTAACCTCCATGTCCTAAAAGGAGTAGATATAACTATTGAGAAGGGAGAAATAGTATCTATAGTTGGGGCATCTGGTGCAGGCAAAAGCACCTTGTTACATATCCTAGGCACCTTAGATAAGCCGGATGAGGGATCATTGGAAGTAGATGACATTGATGTATTAAAACTAAGTGGTGATAAATTAGCTAGCTTTAGGAATGATAGGATAAGTTTCATTTTCCAATTTCACAATTTGCTTCCTGAATTTACTGCTGAAGAAAATATTTGGATTCCAGGCCTAATAGGAAAAAAACCTGAAAATACCCTTAGAAAAAGAACCAATGAGTTAGCTAATTTACTCGGGATCACTTCTCGGTTAGATCATAAACCTGCACAGCTCTCAGGAGGAGAGCAACAGCGGGTGGCAGTAGCAAGAGCCCTTGTCAATAGCCCTGATATTATCTTTGCAGATGAGCCTAGTGGTAACCTTGATACAGAAAATGCCCAAGCGCTTCACGAATTGTTTTTTAAACTAAGGGATGAACTAGGTCAGTCATTCGTAATCGTAACCCATAATCAATCCCTGGCAGGGATGTCGGATAGAATGCTTACCATGAAAGATGGCAGAATTTTAACCTGACTTAAAACCTTTATAAAATATCTTTGATAAAAGTTGGTCATGTAATCAAAAATTAATTTTTATCTTTGATAATCCAAAACTTCACTTTATGGTATTAGAATTTGAAAAGCCAATAGCTGACCTTGAACTTAAACTTCAAGAAATGATTCAATTGGCCAATGAAAAAAACATAGATCTGTCAACAGATATTAAATCTCTGGATGAAAAGCTTCAAGTATTAAAAAGAGAAACCTTTCAAAACCTTACCCGATGGCAGCGGGTGCAACTTTCTAGGCATGCCGATAGGCCTTATGCATTGGATTATATTTATGAAATGACCAATAATTTTATAGAGTTGCATGGCGATAGAACCGTAAAGGATGACAAAGCAATGATAGGAGGCCTTGGTGATATAGACGGAAGGTCAGTCATGTTTATAGGCCAACAGAAAGGAAGAAATACCAGGCTGAGGCAAGAAAGGAATTTCGGAATGGCCAATCCTGAAGGATACAGGAAGGCCTTGCGGCTGATGAAGATGGCAGAGAAATTCAACAAACCAATTGTCACTTTAATTGATACCCCAGGTGCTTTTCCTGGAATTGAGGCAGAGGAAAGAGGGCAGGGAGAGGCAATCGCCAAAAACCTAAGGGAGATGTTCAAGCTTAAAGTTCCTGTAATCTGCATCATTATTGGTGAAGGGGCCTCTGGAGGAGCTTTGGGAATAGCCATTGGAGATAAGGTAATGATGCTCGAAAATTCCTGGTATTCTGTTATTTCTCCTGAAAACTGCTCTACAATTTTATGGAGAAGCTGGGACCATAAAGAACAGGCCGCTGAAGCGCTCAAATTGACAGGGCCGGACATGAAAAGCAATGGTTTGATCGATTCCATTATAGAAGAACCACTTGGTGGTGCGCATAGAAATATGCAGGACATGGCTTTGAGAATTAAAGAAAAAATAAATGAATCATTGGTGGAGCTTGACAAAATCAAAGCGAATAAACGCATAGAAAAACGAATAGAGAAATTCTGTTCGATGGGTTTTGTTCAGGAATAAAGGAGACATTTATTACAGTAATTGTGGGTTTATTAATTTTTCCTATTAATTATTATTTTGAAAAAAACCAATAAAATAGGAGTCGCATTATCTGGAGGTGGCGTAAGGGGTATTGCACACCTTGGAATATTGCAAGGGCTAAACGAGGGAGGTATATACCCTGATTATCTTTCTGGAAGTAGTGCAGGAGCTATCGTTGCTGCAATGTATGCCCATGGGTATCATCCAAAAGAAATCCTTGAGATTATTATTCATACCAAATACTTCAAATTCTTCAAACCTTCAATCAGTTTTAAGGCCTTGTTAAGAATGGATCTTTTGGCTGATTTATTTGCGAAGTATTTGCCAGAGGATGATTTTTCAGCCCTAAAAATCCCCATATATGTTGCGGCCACAAATTTTCAAAAAAGTCGTACGGAGTTTTTCTCCAAAGGGCCTTTGATTAAGCGATTGATGGCATCTTCCTGCATCCCAGGCATGTTTGAGCCAATATTACTAGATGGGGATTTATTCATTGACGGGGGTGTGCTAAACAACCTCCCTGTAGAACCATTGGCCGATACCTGTGATACGATTATTGGAATTAATTGTAACAATCTGCCGGATTTGAAAGTGGATACCAATATTAAAGGATTGATCGAGCGTTCTGTGATTATGGCATTGAACTATAATGTCTACAGCAGGAAAAACAAATGTGATTATTTTATTGACCCTCCAGGTTTGGCCCAATTCGGTGTATTGGAAGTTAAAAAAGCTACTGAAATCTATGATACCGGATACCGATATTGCAAAGAATTTTTACTTGAAAACCCCTCAATGTCTAGGTTAAAAAGTCAAGATATTAACAGCCTATTTATATCATGAAATTACTCGCCCGCTTAATATTTTGGATTTCTGGCTGGAAAGTTTCAGGAAAATGGCCTGAAGGTTTAAAAAAGGCTGTCCTTATTGCGATTCCACATACCAGTAATTGGGATTTGATTTACGCACTTTCTGCTTTCTATTTAATGGGAGTTCCAGTAAAATTCACCATTAAAAAAGAAATAATGATAGGGCCTCTTGGCTGGTTAATTAAAGCCTTGGGAGGAATCCCTATTGACAGAAAAAAAGTTATTGGTAAAAGAAAGCAAACCTATACAGAAGCCATGATACAGATGTTGAAGGATAGGGATGAGTTGGTTATGATGGTGACCCCTGAGGGAACAAGAAGTTATGCCCCTCGTTGGAAATCTGGTTTTTACCACATTGCCCTTGGAGCAGATGTACCCGTAGTGGTTGGATTTTTAGACTATAAAAGGAAGCTGGCTGGGATTGGTCCGGTTATCCATCCAAATGGAAATCTACAGGAACAAGTGGAAGAATTGAAAGTTTTTGGTAGAACCATTACCGGCAAATATCCGGACCAAGGTATCCGTTAATATCTTTTACGCTCAAGGTCTAATTTTGTCTTATTTTATGTAACAGCATATCCAAGCTGTTGTCTTGGAATTTAAATCCTAAATAGGCAATCGATTGATTGTTTTGCAAAGAAATAAATCTACAAGAAAGACGAGGAAATTCCACAGCAAATATTCTATTTGATATTTCTGGCAGTTTTTCTTTGCTAAATACCATCCTTAATTCCCATTTTAAAAGCTTAGAGATATTTCCCGATCTTTTTCTTTTTATGCTTATTCACAACGAACAGGGTACGCCCTGATTCACTTCTCTATTCTGGTCAGGCACTGATTCAAAAAAATCAAGACTGTATGGAGATTTTAATTCCGGGAGCAATCCATATTACTTTTTTTCATTGGGCCGGCAATTGATGTGGCTACTGAACAATGTAAAATTGTATTCTCTTGTTAGCCAGATTACGCTACTTTTCAAAAGTCTTAAAATTTGGGTAAAGTCATCATAGAGAAATCCATAAAAAACGTGTTGTTGGCAGTATAAAACGTTAAGAAATAGTAGGCTCTAAACTATTTCAAGTAAAAATCATGAATCTTATTCAAAAATAAAATAGGGAATGGTTTTTGGTACATTAGGTTCAAATTCAGCGTAAGAAACAATGATTAAAAATAAATTAAAAAGGCTTAAAAAATATTCAATTTTTGAGATCCTTATAGATGCTGTTAAAGATTTTGGGAAAAATGATTCCATAACTTTCGCTGCTTCAACTGCCTTTTACACCATATTTTCGTTACCAGCCCTATTGATTATTATACTCAATATTGCTTCAGTGATTTTAAATGAGGACACAGTAAAAGAGGAGCTACTTGCGCAAGTGACTAAAATGATGGGCAGTGAAAGTGCGTCTACTTTAGAAGACGTTATGGCAAATGTTGCCATAAGTGGACAAACTTTGTATTCCCAGATTGTCGGTATTTCGGTATTAATCTTTTCAGCGACAACTGTATTTGTTAGTTTACAAAATAGTATCAATCATATTTGGCATATAAGATCAAAACCTGAAAAGGGGTTTTTGAAATTCATAATAAACCGGATTCTCAGTTTTTCAATGGTTGCTTCCATTGGATTCCTTTTATTGGTTTCTCTTCTTGCTGATGCTTTTATAGTAATCTTATTGAGTTATTTTTCTGATATTTTTGATACCGCTACTTTGAAACTGGCTTCTGTAATTAATTTCCTAGTGACTCAAGCCACATTTGTGCTGGTTTTTGGCCTTATGTATAAAATTCTACCTGATGCCAAGGTGCATTGGAAAGATGTTTGGCTAGGTGCATTTGTGACAATGGTCCTTTTTGGGTTGGGGAAATTACTCATCGGGCTTTATTTAGGAAATGCTGATGTTGGAAGTTATTATGGAACTGCGGGCTCCTTGGTGGTTATTTTAATATGGGTGTATTATTCAGTAGTAATTTTCCTTTTTGGTGCCCAATTAACCTATTATATTGCGGAAAATGTAGGTGGACATGTAACTCCTATAAATGAAGCGGTTAAAGTTCGCCTTATTGAAATAAATGATGATGAAGAAGAGGAGGGAAATGATCCAGATGCTTAAACATGTAAAAAGCAAATAGACCAGCGAGCATGGGACATCAGTGTCTCAATTCTATAATAAAATTATTTCAGGGAAGTATTAATTGCTTTCCCTAAACTTGTATTAGGCAATAGTGATTGTTTCGAGATCAAATTTCTTTAAAATTAGCCACTTCGTTGCTGTTTCCGTATCACTACAGTGTTGCCAATCCCGACCATTCTAAGAAAGTGTGAAACCGCTAAAATTGTGGGTATAGTTGACTCATTTATGCTTGCCTTAGTTCCGCAGAAAAGGATTAATTATGGCTAATTTTAAAGTTATGTAGCTTAGATTAGTAGTAATTCTTATTAATCCATTTTCATTTGTCTTAATTTGAAAATAAATTGATCATTCTCAATGGTATTTAGAGGTTGAAATTCATCAATTAATTGGGTGCTTTCCCTTAACTAAATAGCTAAGGTCTTTACTGAATTAAGCCTGAAATCCACCATCAACGGTAAATATACTACCTGTCGTGTAGCTTGACGCCTCAGATGCTAGAAATAATGCCATGGATCCTATTTCTTCTTCTTCTCCAATTCTTTGTAAGGGAAGTTCCTCTAAAAATTTCTCACGAAGCTCTTGATTTGACCATAGTACCTCACTGAATTTAGTTTTAATCAATCCTGGACAAATGGCATTTACGCGAATATTGTAAGTTCCCCATTCTTTAGCAAAGACTTTAGTTAAAGAAATAAGTGCTGATTTACTGACACTATAAAGGCCAAGTCCTTTCTCAGGGGATAGGGCACTGATAGAGCTTATATTTATAATGGAAGCTGAGGAAGATTGTTTTAAAAAGGGAAGGCTTAATTTTGACAATTCATACGGTGCTTTCAAATTCACATCCAATATTTTATCGAACAGCCCCAAGTCTGTACTTTCTATCGCTCCATATACTGGGTTCGTAGCAGCATTGTTAACCAAAATATCGATTTGTCCATATTTATTAACCGTTTGCTGGATCAAATTTTTCCGATCCTCTTCATAACCGATATTATTGGCTACTCCCATGGCCACATAGCCCTTCTCCTTAAGTTTGGCAATGGCTTCATCAAGGCGTTCTTGATTTCTACTATTAATCACCACTTTAGCTCCTGCTGCAGCAAAAAAATGGGCGATTGAAAAACCAATGCCACTGCTTGCGCCAGTAATGATAGCGACTTTACCATGTAATGAAAATAGTGAACTTAAATCCATAAATATTCCGTTTTATTTTGTCGGAAATATACCTAATTAAATTTAAAATTTAAACCCGTATAAAACAAGAGAATTGCTGCTCCATCTCAGGAAGTATTGCAACAACAGGTAGTTAAAAAGGTTAGAAACTGAGAAATAGTACCTCTTGAAGATTTTGAAATAGCTACTAACTTGCTGGTTTTTAATTTATTTAACTGTGTAGTAAGTCAAGTAATAACTCATTTAAATCTAAAGGATTAATTACTTTTTACGCCTGTAAAATAATTGTAATCAAAATCTTTTTTCACCCCTTGCACTGGTTAAAGGCAATGTTATTCTTTTTTAATCTTATCCGATTTCGGGTGTGTTATGTTGCGATCGTTAATTTCCGAAACCTCCTTGCCTAAAACTTCCTTGGCTGAGATTTCCCGTTCAGCACCTACTTCCGATCGCTTGGTGTTAAATATTCTCTTATAAAGTAGGTACATAGCAATAACAATTGCAGCAATAAAAAGTGCTCCTATTAATAAATCCATAGTTTAATCTTTGATTATTTGAACTATTATTAATAGAACAATAAAGATGCCTAAAGAGGGTTGGAGTCATTTTTTTTTTAGGGCTATCCTCCTATTTCTTAATAAAATTTACACCATTAAAAAAGGTTTCCTTGTACCGGTTGGGTTTTGAATGGGTTACTGGTGCCTTTTAATATTTCAAAAAGAATTTTATTGAAACCATTTTTCCAACTCTCAATATTAATTTTAATGTCATTTGGCTCCAAGTTAACAGAGCCGGACAATTGGCAATAACCAATTAACATACTCCAAATGGTGTAAAAAGTGCTGTCGGCCTGCAGATCAGGGCGCATGCTACCATCTTTTATGCCTTGAGATATCGCTTTGATGCCAATTTTCGCCAAATCATTGTGACTTTGAAGTAACTTATTAAAGAATTGGCTTTCTAAAAGTAATGGATTTACTTTTTCTGAATTTTGCTGATACAATTCTAAAACTGACAGAAAATATAGAAAGGCATCATGGAAAACCTTCTTTTCTTGAACAAATTGAAAGTAACCATTGACCAAATCGGTCATAACCTCAATACCCGTTTTGTCTTTATCTTTCCCGAAAGACTTGTTAAAGACCTCTTTTAATTCTTCAATACCTTTTTTAGTAATGGCCATGTAAAGGTCTTCTTTACTTTTATAATAAAAATAAACAAGACCTTTACTTATTTTGGCTTTCTTGGCTACGTCTTCGACTTTCGTTGCATGGAGCCCTTTTTCAGCAAACAAGACAATGGCTGATTCAAGGATCTTTTTCTCTTTTTGCTGTCTTTCGTAAACCCCCATATTCTGTTTTATGCGTGTTATAAATCGCTCCTAATTTTAATGCCTAGGAGAGAACCTTGATTATATAATAATTTTTCTTTCCTTTTTGGACCAAAAGGTACTTGTTTTGAAGCAATGGCGTATTCACCTTATCGTTTGGGTTTTCTATTTTTTGCTTGTTAAGAGATATACCACCACCTTGAATCATTTTCCTGGCTTCCCCCTTAGAGTTGAAAATAGTTTTGTCTAAGGTTAGCAAATCCAGGGCATTTTCAGTGCTTTCATAGGTTTCAGGTTTCATCTCTATCACATCTACGCCATCAAAAACTTGAAGAAAAGTACGTTCATCTAGCGTAGACAAATCTTCCAAGGAAGATTTCCCAAATAAAATTCCCGACGCTTTCACAGCCACTTCATATTCCTTAAGGCTGTGAACAAGAATTGTGATCTCCTCTGCCAAGGCTTTTTGTAATACCCTAAGATGCGGAGCCTCAAGGTGCTCTTTTTCTAAACCCTCTACGGTTTCTTGGTCCAAGGTGGTGAAAATTCGGATATATTTGGATGCATCTTCATCGGAAACATTAAGCCAAAACTGGTAAAACGCATAGGGTGATGTCTTTTCTGGATCAAGCCAAACACTTCCACCTTCTGTTTTTCCAAACTTGGTACCATCTGCTTTGGTAATCAGCGGTACAGTAAGTGCAAATGCCTCACCGCCGGCTTTTTTACGTATCAATTCAGTTCCAGTAACAATGTTTCCCCACTGATCCGAACCTCCTAGCTGAATGCTGCAACCTTTATTCTTCCACAAATAATAAAAGTCATAGCCTTGGATCAATTGGTAAGTAAATTCAGTAAAAGATAAACCATTGCCATCCTCAAGTCTTCTTTTTACAGAATCTTTTGCCATCATGTAGTTGACGGTGATGTATTTACCCACGTCCCTAATGAATTCCAAAAATGAAAATTCAGACATCCAGTCGTAGTTGTTAACCAACAAGGCTTTATTAGAAGCTTCCGCATCAAAATCTAAAAATTTCTCCAATTGCTTTCGGATGCCGGCGATGTTTTGATCCAATGTAGCCTTGTCCAATAGGTTTCGCTCGGAGGACTTAAAGGATGGATCTCCTATCATACCGGTAGCGCCACCTATTAGTGCAACTGGTTGATGCCCTGATCGCTGAAAATGGAGCAAAGTCATTACTCCAACCAAGTGGCCAATATGAAGTGAATCAGCAGTTGGGTCAAAACCAAGATAGGCTGCTGCTTTTCCTTTTTGAATATGTTCTTCTAATCCTGCGGTCATGTCCTGGATCATGCCCCGCCACTTTAATTCAGCTATAAAATCATTCATTCTACTCGGCTTTTTATTATGCGTCCGCAAATATAAGGCATCCTGATAAAAGGAAGGAATGAAAAGAATTTATTAATTCAATAGAGGGCCTTTTTTAAACGCAAAACCTTCAAAATAAAGGGGAGAATGGATGATGGTGTAACTTCAAATTCAATTATTCAGTGCTAAGGTTTTTAAATAGCAATTGCGAGAAGTTTTTTAATTTAATAAATGCATATTTAATGCAAACGTTCAAGTAGCGCCTACAATTTTAATACATATTTCTGAATTGTCTATTTTTTTAGTTTGAATTCAAATTCCATTTTTAACGATCGACCTTTAAATTCTTCAATGTTCAAAATTGGAAAATCCTCGATTACTCTTTCACATTCTGCATACAGACTTGGGTGGTTGTCAGATATTTGACCTGGATGGTTGCCGTATCCGATAATTAGTAAAATATCTTTATAAAAAAAAACCCTTCCTTCAGGTTGATCTTTATAAACGCCGGTTACTTTTCCGTTGGTATTAACCTTGACAAATAGAGATACCATTCCAAACTGGCCAAATTTTCTGGCTTCTTTTGGGTATTTAATCGACTTTGAAATAAACTTGTTTAACTCCTCTATACTAGTTATTTCTGTATCTGTTGATTTTTCCTGAACCTTTGGCAATTTACTTTCAGCTATATTTAGATTCATTTCAGGAACATTACCTGTCTTTAATGCAGTAGTTTTTTCAGAAAGGCCTGCCAATAGGATCAGGAAAACAGGTAATACTGCTAATTTCCTGATTTTTGAAAATTTCGATTCATTTGGAGATTTCATCATGAGTATGCGATTTCTGAGGTTATTTGAATTTAATTCTGTGAATTGTGGAAGTGCTATTCGATCGCTGACCATTGAGATTAATGCCATTTGGTATTGCCTCCTATTTGAATGCTGTACGACCATGTCATCAGCTCTGTATTCGAGGTTTAATCTTATCGCTTTGTTAAGGATTCTGGCAAAAGGATTGAACCATTGGAATACAGAAAGAAATTCTATCGTGAATAAATCAATAAAATGTTTCTCTCTGAGATGTACCTTCTCATGGTCAATCACCATTTTTAAGCTTGGATGATTGAGGATATTTTTTCCAATGATGATTTTATCAATGAAGGTAAATGCCCGAATATTTTTTTCCGATAAGTATACTGTTTGGTTATCGACTATATACTGATGAGATGCTTTTTGTATGGCGGATGCTTGCAGGTAGCTTAAAAAAAACCTTGCCAGACAGTAAACCATCCCAGTTATATAAATGATGGACAAGACTAACAGCCAATTTATTATTTCATTTTCGCTGGTTTTCTGAAGAGTGCTAGCTCCACTTTGGGATAAGGTGTTGATTTCACTAAAATAGACAGTTGCCAGAGAGAGATCAGCCTTGGTGGGGAAGGTTATTAATGGGATAATATGTGCGACAGGAAGGACAAGCAGTAGGTAGAAGCGATTAAAAACAAATTGTTTTTTTGCCTTGAATAGAAAATAATAGGTAAGGTAGAAAACGGACGTAGCCAATGACACCTTCAATAGATAAATAAAGACAGCTTCCATAACTTATTTGGATTTTATTAATTTGATCAATTCTTTTACTTCATCTTCATCCAATTGCTCCTCTTTTACAAAAGCAGCAACTGCGCTGGAAAATGAATTGTCAAAGTAATTGCTGACAATTTCTTTCATGTATATTTTGCGGTATGCTTCTTTTTTTAGCAGGGGATAATATTCATAAGTATTTCCAAAGGCATTGAATCCTACCACTTCTTTTTCCTGCAAAACTCGTATTAAAGAGGATACGGTATTGTAGTGGGGTTTAGGATCAGGATATTCGGCCAAAATGTCTTTAACAAATGCTTTTTGGAGTTTCCATAGGATTTGCATTACCTCTTCTTCTTTATTGGTCAATTTTTCCATGCTGCTATTAAATTCTAATTTTCAATAAATATACAACGGGTTTTCCAGTTTGTCAATTGTTTTACCAGTTAAATAACTAAATAATAAAATATGCAGCTAAATAACTTAAATGGAGCCGATGTAGCATATGATTTCTACAATAGGTATTTATCATTTTTTACCTCGAGGGTCGCTTAGTTGGAAATCCCAAAGAATGAAATTAAATTTAAGTAATTATTTAAACCCAAAATTTTATGAAGCTTCTGACATTTGTAGTGTTTTTTACTTGCTGTCTTACCCAACCCATAGTTGCTCAAACATCCCAAAGAATTAAATTGGCAGATGAGATTGCTTACTCCATCAACAATGAATTGATCAACCATTGGTACCCAAAAGCTTATGATACAGAATATGGCGGGTATATCAGTTCCTTTGATGCGGAATTTAATCCAACTGAAAATCAGGACAAGATGATTGTTTCTCAGTCCAGGCATTTGTGGACCTTGTCTAAAATGATGGAGAGAAGTCCCGGTACCGAACACTTTAAAAAAGGAGCAAGGCTTGGATATACCTTTCTAAGAGATAAATTTTGGGACAAAGAAAATGGTGGGTTTCACACCTTCTTAAGTCAGGATGGTCAGGTAAAAGCCAGTGGTCAAGGAGCCAAAACTGCCTATGGAAATTCCTTTGGTATTTATGGACTTGCCGCTTATTATAAGGCGTCATCGGATCCCGAAGTCCTTGAATTGGCTAAAAAGGCTTTTTATTGGCTGGAAGAAAATAGTCACGATCCACAATATGGCGGTTATTTTCAATCTCTTGCTATGGATGGTTCTCTAATGGTTAGAGATAGCAGTACACCTTCTACATCCACCATTGGGTACAAAGATCAAAACAGCTCCATCCATTTATTGGAGGCATTCACTGAATTATATATCGTTTGGAAAGACCCTTTACTGAAGCAAAGGACGACGGAGCTACTGGCCTTAATCAGGGACACCATTGTTCAGAAAGAAGGCTACCTTCAGTTGTTTTTACAACGGGATTGGACTCCTGTAAGTTTTAGGGAGGAAGGAAGAGCCTCCATAGACAAGCATCATTCCATAGACCATGTTTCCTACGGGCATGATGTGGAGACTGCTTATTTGATGATGGAGGCCTCGCATGTTTTGGGGCTGGTAGATGACTATGCTACTTGGGAAATAGGGAAAAAAATGGTAGACCATTCGCTTAAATTTGGATGGGATGATGCAACAGGCGGGTTCTATGATGGAGGTTATTATTTCCTTGGAGAATCAACACCAGAAGTTATCATGGATACCAAAAACTGGTGGGCTCAAGCTGAGGGGCTTAATACTCTTTTAATCATGACCGATTTGTATCCTGATGATGCATTGGCATATTTTGAAAAATTTAAACTTCAATGGAATTATATACAAAAATACCTCATTGACCATGAAAATGGAGAGTGGTATCCTGGTGGATTGGATAAACAGCCAGAATTAAAAAGTGCCCAGAAAGGACATATATGGAAAACCGCTTATCATAACTTCAGGTCAATGAATAACTGTGAACAGAAACTACGTGATCCTTCTCATCTCGCATTGACCATTAACAAGAGTGGAATTGGTCATTAAGGGTTGTTTTCTATCTTTATAAAAATTTTATTTCCCCCTAATAATCTTTTTCTTATATTTCTGGACTTGAATATTGTCTTTAATTTACTTACACCTTTGGTAATGTGGAGAGTTCAGAAGTTTCAAGTGAACTGAGTGGGAAGGAAGTTGTGTGATTGAAACACAAGCAACGAATTACTACATCTTGCTATTTTTACACAATCAGGGTTTAACTCAGATTGCTTATAATGAACAGAGAATATTCTATGAATCTATTGAATGTGAAATTTAGACAGCCTTTGCAATGTTTTTTGATTGCAAGCTTATTAATTATTTTTAGTTGTGGTTCAAAAGAGGAGCAGGATTTAAAAATTACAAATTTTAGTGCTTTAAACACACAGGTATGGGCTTCTCAATTAGAGGAAATGATCCAACCAGAAATAGACGCAGGTCTTGTGGTTAATGTGTGGGCCTCTGATTCTTTGGTTTTTGATCCAATCTCCATTGATTTTGATGATCAGGGAAGGTTATATTACAGCCGTACCAATAGGCAAAAACACTCCGAACATGAAATTAGAAGGCATCAGGATTGGGAGACCAGGTCAATTGCTTTACAAACCATAGAAGAAAAACGGGCTTTTTTAAGAGAAGAACTTTCAAAAGAAAACAGCGAACAAAACCAGTGGATGGAGGACCTAAATGGGGATGGATTCAATGACTGGAGAGACATGACCATTGAAAAGGATCATATTTACCGCTTGGAAGATACTGATGGTGATGGTTTGGCCGATCAATACCAATTGGTTTTTGAAGAATTACATGAGGAGGTTACCGACGTTGCTGGCGCGGTGATGAAATTTGGAGACGATCTTTTTGTAGGTGCGGCACCTGATATGTGGCGAGTTAAAGAAGATCCCTCTACAGGTTTGACTAAGGAAAAGGTGTCCATCTCTCATGGTTATGGCGTACATATTGGTTTTGGGGGACATGGAATGTCAGGACTTGAGATGGGACCTGATGGCAGGGTTTATTGGGGCATAGGAGATATTGGTTTTAATGGCAAGGACCAGGATGGGAATACCTATAAATATCCGAATAGGGGAGTAATTGCCCGATCTAACCCTGATGGGAGTGATTTTGAGATTTTTGCCATGGGGGTAAGGAATACCCATGAATTTGTTTTTGATGATTTTGGGAACCTTATAAGCGTAGACAATGATGGTGACCATAGGGGTGAGAGTGAGCGACTTGTGTACCTTGTTGATGGATCCGATACAGGATGGAGAATAAATTGGCAATTTGGTAAATACAGTGATCCCAAGAACAATGATTACAAGGTTTGGATGGACGAGGAAATGTACAAGCCTCGACAAGAAGGGCAGGCAGCTTATTTTCTTCCACCTTTAAAGAATTACATTAATGGCCCCACAGGCATGTTATACAATCCCGGTACTGCATTGGGAGAAAGATGGAAAGAAACTTTTTTTGTAGCGGAATTTGCTGGAAATCCTGCCAGATCAGGTATACACGCTTTCAAACTAGCTCCAAAAGGAGCGGGCTTTGAAATGACGGAGACCAAAAAAATCATGGGAGGAATATTGGCTACTGGAATGGATTTCGGCCCTGATGGAGCCCTTTATTTTGCTGATTGGATGGATGGTTGGGGTACCAAAGACAATGGGAGGATCTGGAAATTGGAGGATATTTCCGGGGAAAACAGTCAATTGAGAAAAGATACAGAAGTCTTGATTAAGGCTGATTTCAAGGAAAAGAAAAATCCTGAATTGAGCAATTTGCTGGATTATCCTGACAAAAGGGTTCGACAAAAATCACAGTTTGAATTGGCCAAAAGAGGCGGCAATGGACTTGAAATATTTCAATCAAAACTGGGTGAAAACAATGGCCAACTGGCAAGAGTTCATGCCATTTGGGGAATAGCACAACTCGCCCGTTCAGGGGAGCCCAATGCAGGTAAACTGCTAGTTCCATTGCTAAAGGATACCGACCAAGAGATAAGGGCGCAAGCTGCAAGATGGCTGGGAGATATCAGGTATGAAGAGGCTGAAGATAAGTTGATCCCGCTTCTTCAAGACCAATCGGCCCGGGTACAGTTCTTTGCAGCAGAGGCATTGGGCAGAATTAAAGCAGCTTCCGCTGTTCAACCTTTAATTGCATTTCTTGAAACCAATAATGATGAAGACGTTTATTTGCGACATGCAGGAAGTTTGGCGCTAGCAAGGATAGGGGATGTAACTGCTGTTGAGGCATTACACCAACATCCATCAAAGGCAGTAAGAATCGCTGCTGTGGTAGCCCTGAGGCGCATGCAGGCAAGTGAAGTGGCTGTTTTTCTAGGGGATAAAGATGAATATATTGTAGCAGAAGCAGCAAGGGCTATTAATGATGATTTTTCCATTGAAGAAGCTTTACCAGCCCTGGGCAAGGTACTTACCAGAGAAAACTTGTCTTCTGAACCTTTGCTCAGGAGAGCAATAAATGCAAATCTAAGAGTTGGAAATGAAGAGGCGTTAAATGAGGTCTTGCATTTTATTGCCATGGAATCTGCGCCAGAAAGCATGCGCATTGAAGCCATCAACGCACTGTCTACCTGGGATGATCCATCCGTCTTGGACAGGGTGGATGGCAGATTTAGAGGGGAAATGAAGCGGGATGTAAATTTAATAAGGCAGATGGCTTCGGCACCATTGTTGAAACTAATCAATCATTCAAATGCAGCCCTTCGCTATACTGCCGTAAATGCAATTGGAACGCTAAAGGTTGCCAATACTTCTGATAAATTGTTGTCCATGCTTAAAACAGATAGGGACCCAATGGTGAGGGTGGCCGCTTTAAAGGCATTGGCTAATTCAGGTTCAGAAAACATGGCAATCGCACTGGAACAAGCCACTACTGACAAAGATAAAAGAGTCAGGGTAGCAGGTTTGGCAATTCTGGGTGAAATGGACTTGTCTGGTAACACAGTAGCGACCTTATTAGAGAAGGTAATCCTGAATCAAACCGTGGAAGAAAAGCAAGCGGCAATAACCACCTTAGGAAAAGTGGATGAAACCTATGCTACTTCAGTTTTTGAAAAACTGCTGGATGAGCTAAAGAATAAAAATTTACCGGCATCCGTTGAATTGGAATTAAGTGAAGCACTTGAAACATTAGGTAATGCGAATTTGTTATTCCAATACAAAGCCATAACTGATGATTTGTATGAAGGGGACGTTTTGGCAAGTTTCAATGGAAGCCTCTATGGTGGTGATGCTGCCAAAGGGCGAAAAATTTTCTTTCAACACCAGAATGCACAATGCATACGTTGTCATGCTTACAATGATTTTGGAGGTATTGCCGGCCCAAGATTAAATGGGATTGCCAATAGACTTGATAGAAAGCTTTTACTGGAAGCCCTTGTTGCACCAAGCAATCGTCTAGCACCAGGTTATGGAGTTGTTACCTTAAAACTTAATAGTGATAAAAGCGTTTCAGGAATCGTAGTAAATGAAGATAAAAGCAGTCTTACTTTAAAAATAGGAAATGAACCAGATAAGATTATAGCAAAAGATACCATAAAAGAGAGGTCAAATGCATTGTCCTCTATGCCTGATATGAAGGCATTATTAACGAAAAGAGAAATCCGAGATTTAGTAAGTTTTCTGGTAACATTGGATAAAAAAGAACAATAAACTTTTCCACCAAATTTAAGTAAAACAACTCATCTCATAATTTTATATTGATTATCCATGTTGAGAAAAATTGAATTGACAGAACGATACAAAATTTTTAATACCCTACCTATTTGCCTTGTGCTAAGTTTATGCTTTACTGCATGTAACTCAGGTGAAAAGGCTCGCCCGCTTCAGGTAAAACAACTGACACAAGAAGAAGTAAACAAGCAAACAATCGCTATTGAAAACTTGGTCAATCCTGTGTTTAATAAAGATCTCGAGTTAGAATTGTGGGCAGTGGATTCATTGGTTGCTGATCCGATCTCCTTACAAATGGATGATTTCGGCAATGCCATTTATTCAAAAACAAATAGGAGAAAAATCTCAGAATTTGATATCCGTAGTCACCAGGATTGGGAAATTTCCTCAATTAAATTTAAAAATGTAGGAGACCGAAAGGCTTTTATTCATAAAGAATTGGCGCCAGAAAACAGTGCTAAGAACGAATGGCTTCCGGACATTAATGGTGATGGCTCACATGACTGGAAGGACCTTACGGTTGAAAAAGAGAATATTTTTAAAATTGAAGATACTGACGGTGATAGGAGAGCGGATCGTTCACAGTTAATTGCCAGTGACTTTAACGAGGAAACCTCAGATGTTGCTGGTGCGGTTCTCTATTTTGACGACGCACTTTTTGTAGGTGTGGCTCCAGATCTTTGGAGAATGACTGATACCAATGGCGATGGTTTTATGGACGAGAAGAAATCTATAGCCCATGGATTCGGTGTGCACATTGGTTTTGGTGGACACAATATGTCGGGACTTAAAGTGGGCCCAGAAGGAAAAATTTATTGGGGAATAGGTGATATTGGCTTTAGTGGAAAAGATGATAAAGGAAATCTTCTTGATTATCCCAACTGCGGTGTTGTTGCTCGTGCCAATCCAGATGGTTCGGATTTTGAAATATTCGCTTATGGTGTTAGAAATACCCACGAATTTGACTTCGATGATTACGGAAATCTTATAAGTGTAGACAACGACGGGGATCACAAAGGAGAACGAGAGCGGATTGTATATTTAGTCGAAGGATCAGATACAGGCTGGCGTATCAATTGGCAGTTTGGTAAGTACCGTGACCCAAAGAACAATGGATACAAGGTATGGATGGATGAAAAGATGCATCTTCCACGAAACGATGATCAAGCAGCTTATTTTATTCCTACAATAGCCAATTATGTAAATGGACCTACTGGAATGCAGCATAATCCAGGAACAGGGCTTGGCGACCAGTGGAAAAACAAATTTTTTGTTGCGGAATTTGGAGGAAATGCTGCCAGATCAGGGATTCATGCTTTTGATTTGAAACCAAAAGGCGCAGGTTTTGAGATGGGAGAAACAGAACAGATTTTATCTGGGATTCTCGCCACAGGAATGGACTTTTCTCCTGATGGAGCCTTGTATTTTTCAGATTGGATTGATGGATGGGTAAACAAAGGCTATGGCAGGATATGGAAATTAAGTGACAAAACGGCCAATTCAGATATAAGAAAACTCACAGCATCCCATCTAGCAAAAAATTATACTGATTTAACCAAAGAGGAACTTTCCTCACTTTTAGGGTTCGAGGATCAGCGTGTCAGACAAAAAGCACAGTTTGAATTGGCAAAACGAGCAGAAGTAGGAATGGAAGTATTTACTGCTGTTTTGGCACAAAAAGATAACCAATTGGCCAGGATTCATGCCATTTGGGGGATCTCTCAGCTCGCTCGTAAAAGCCCTGACCGTGCAGAAACTTTGGTGCCTTATTTGAAAGACAGTGATGTTGAAATTATAGCTCAGTCAGCCAAATGGCTAGGAGATTTAGAATATTTACCAGCTGCTAAAAATATTCTTCCACTACTTGCATCAGATGAGCAGAGGGTTCAGTTTTTTGCTGCGGAGGCTTTGGGTAAAATGAAATATGAAGCTGCTTTTGAAGCCATTGTAGCACTTCTTCAAGAAAATGACAATGCGGACTTGTATATCAGGCATGCAGCCAGTCTTGCGTTATCTAGGGTAGGGAAGCCTTCAACAATTGCTGATTTGGCAAGCCATCCTTCAGAGGCTGTTCGTCTTGGGGCCGTTATTGCACTTAGGAGGTTAAGGGACAAAGGTATCGTAGCCTTTTTAAATGATAAAAGTGAATATATAATTGCTGAAGCAGCTAGAGCGATCAATGATGATTTCTCTATAGAGGCAGCCATCCCAGATCTTGGGAAATTATTGATTCCCGGAGATTTCACTTCAGAACCGCTTCTTAGAAGGGCCATTAATGCCAATTTGAGATGGGGAACTGAGGAGGCTTTCAACAACTTATTGACTTACGCCGGTCAAGAAAAAGCTCCTGAAGCCATGCGTGTAGAGGCCATTGCAGCCTTGAGTACATGGAATTCCCCATCTGTCCTAGATAGGGTTGATGGCTGGTACAGAGGCGAATTCAATAGGGATATTGTAGCGTTTCAGGCTTCTGCTGCAAAAGTATTATTGGGCTTGACAAAAAGCAATAGTCATATAATCCGTGAAGAAGCTGTCATGGCTTTGGGCGAATTAAAGATTTCAGAAGGGAGCCTATCATTACTCACGATACTTTCCAAGGACAATGATGCAGATGTTAGGGCCCAAAGTTTAAGAGCATTGGCTAAAATTCCTGAATCACCAATGGATAAGGCGATAGAACAAGCACTTTCTGATAAAGAAAGAAGTGTAAGAGTGGCTGGATTGGACCTTCTGGAAGAGTTAACAATTCCTGACGAGAGAAAAGCAGCCCTTCTGGAAGAAGTCATTCAGAAAAGAACGGTGGAAGAACAGCAAGCAGCTGTCAATACTTTAGCGAAGCTTGATCAAAATAGTACCAAACCAATATTTGAAAAATTATTGGTGCAATTTGAAAAAGGGGAGCTGCCTCAAGCCATAGAACTTGAATTTTTCGAGGCCATGGAAACAAGGGAAGAGGCACAATTAAAAGACCGATACAATCAAGTTCATGAGGGCATGACACAAGATGACCTTCTAGCCTCCTATAGTGGAAGTTTATACGGTGGAGATCTTGTGAAAGGACGTAAGATTTTCTTTCAACATGCAACCGCCCAGTGCATCAAATGCCACGCTTATGATGATTTTGGGGGAAATGCCGGACCAAAGCTAAATGGGGTAGGAGCCAATTTAACTCGAGAACAATTACTAGAAGCAGTTATTGATCCAAGTAAGCGACTTGCTCCAGGATTTGGTGTAGTTACGCTTTCTCTGGATAATGATAAGAAACTCGCTGGCATCAAAATGGACGAAACAGAGCAAAGCATTACCTTAAAAATGGGTAATCAACCGGATACGCTGATTATGAAAAGTCAAATACTAGAAAGAAAAGATGCGCCTTCCAGTATGCCTGACATGAAGCAATTTTTAAGCAGAAGAGAGATCAGGGATTTGGTTAGTTTCCTTGTGACACTGAAAGAGGATTTTAATTGATTTTAAGGATTCTATAATAAAAGCAAGAGGCCTCGTTTAGAAAATGAGGCCTCTTGCTTTTTGTATTATTTATGGATTTTTAGGCAGTATTATTCCTGATTACTCTCTAATTTCAGGTTTGACATTACAAAGTCCCTTTGGTACTTGGAAGTTGATCCAGTGCATTCATGTCTTTTTTGACAGCCATTTTAATGGCCCTGGCCAGGCCTTTGAATATGGCTTCTATTTTATGGTGTTCATTGTCACCTTCTGCTTTGATATTCAGGTTGCATTTGGCTGTGTCACTGAAAGACTTGAAAAAATGATAGAACATCTCTGTTGGCATGTCTCCGATTTTTTCTCGTTTAAAATCTGCATCCCAAACAATCCAAGGCCTGCCACCAAAGTCTACAGCTACTTGAGCTAAACAATCATCCATAGGCAATAAAAAGCCATACCTGTAGATGCCTTTTTTATCTCCCATGGCTTTCAGATATGCCTCGCCAAGCGCCAAACCAGTGTCTTCTATGGTATGGTGTTCATCTATATGCAAATCTCCCTCAACTTTAATGTCCAGATCGCATCCACCATGTTTGGCCAGTTGATCCAGCATGTGGTCAAAAAATGGGAGGCCTGTGCTTATCGAACTTTTGCCTGAACCATCGAGGTTCAAACGGATGTCTATATTGGTTTCAGAGGTCTTCCGTACGATTTCTGATTTTCTGGGAGGAAGCTTTAAAAATTCATAAATATCATCCCAATTGTTAACACTTTTATCTGCATTTTTCACTACCTCTTTCCCAAAAAAGATTGATTTGGTTCCAAGATTTTCAGCCAAGGTCACATCAGTTTCCCGGTCACCTATAACATAGGAATTTTCTAGATCATAATCGCCATTGAGATAGGCAGTGAGCATGGCAGTACCAGGTTTTCTGGTCGGTGCATTTTCATGTTCAAAGGTTTTGTCAATGTGAATCTCCTTGAAAAAAACGCCTTCCTGTTCCAAGGTTTTTATCATTTTGAATTGTGCCGGCCAAAAAGTGTTTTCAGGATAAGCGTCAGTACCCAAACCATCCTGATTGGTAACAAGTATTAACTCATAATCTCCTTCCTCGACTATTTTTACCAAGTTACTAATTGCACGGGGTATAAACTCAAGTTTTTCTAAACTATCTACTTGAAAATCAGTCGGTGGCTCTTTAATAATTGTGCCATCCCTATCTATAAATAATAGCTTTTTTTTCATGCTTCAATCTGTTCTAGTGCTTGTTGGGATGAATCCTAAGGACCTCTTTCAATGCATTGATCAACTGTTTGTTTTCCTCTTCACTTCCTACTGTTATTCGCAAACAATCCTCACAACGTTGTACTTTTGACCGGTCACGGACGATTATCTTTTTATCAATTAATTGTTGATATACCTGATTGGCTTGGGGTACTTTGGCCAATAGAAAATTGGCGGCTGACGGGTGCACCTTTTCAACTTCAGGAATTGCTTCCAAAGCAAGCTGTAGCTGTTTTTTTTGGGCAATAATTTCCTTTACCATACGATCCAGCTGCTGCGTATTACCGATGGCTTCTAATACGGTATCCTGGGTCAAGCCACTGATATTGTATGGCGGTTTAATTTTATTGAGTATGCCAATTATTTCCTTCGATGCAAAAGCCATTCCCAGGCGCAATGTAGCCAAGCCCCAAGCTTTGGATAGCGTCTGCATGACGAGCAAGTTGGGATATTGGCTCAGTTCTAGGCTAAAACTAGGTTCATCACTGAAATCAATATAGGCTTCATCGATCACCACCAAGCCATCAAATTTTGATATTATTTGGTAAATCGCTTGTCGATTAATTTTATTTCCGCTTGGGTTATTTGGGGAGCAAATGAAAATGATTTTCGTGTGATTATCTATCGCATCCAACACATTTAGCACCTCCATATCAAATGCAGGAGAAAGGGTAACCTTCTTTGTGGCTACATCATTAATGCCTGCACTTACTTCATACATGCCATAGGTTGGAGGCATGATAATAACATTGTCTAATCCCGGTCTGCAAAAGGCCCTGAATAGCAAGTCTATAGCCTCATCACTACCATTGCCCAGGAAAATATTGGCAGGAGGCACCTGTTTAATTGCACCTAGTCTCTCTTTTAACTTTGACTGATATGGATCCGGATACCTATTAAAAGATTGCTCGGAAACTGAACCGAGTGCATTTTCATTCGCATCAAGAAATACTCCCTCTTTACCCGTATAATCATCCCTGGCGGAAGAATAGGGTTTCAGGGAAGCTATATGCGGCCTAAGTAACTTTTGAAGATCAAATGCCATCTATTCCTTTTCTTTATCCAGGTAATTTAAACGAATACTAACGGCCTGTTTATGGGCCATAAGTTGTTCATTTTCTGCCATCACCTCTATTACTGGTCCCAAACCTCTTAATCCTTCCTCTGTGATTTTCTGGTAGGTGATCTTTTTCACAAAACTATCCAATGAAACACCAGAATAGCTTTTAGCATAGCCATTGGTGGGCAGGGTATGATTAGTACCTGAAGCATAATCTCCAGCGGATTCTGGTGTGAAATTACCTATAAATACTGATCCTGCATTTATAATCCCCTTTACAGCTTTGTCTTCTTCTTTGATATTAATGATCAAATGCTCCGGCGCGTATTCGTTTATAAGTTCCAATGCAATATCCATATCGTCGATCACAACAGCCACACTGTTTTCCAATGCCTTTCTAGCTGTTTTCTGCCGAGGCAGGTGTTCTAGTTGACGATTAACTTCAATGATCACATTATTCACTATTTTTTCTGAAGGACAAACAAGTATTACCTGACTATCTGCTCCATGCTCGGCCTGAGAAAGTAAATCTGCAGCTACAAAGGCAGGAATTGCCGTTTCATCTGCATAAACCAAAACCTCTGATGGACCTGCAGGCATGTCAATCGCCACTCCTTTTTTAGCTGCCAACTGTTTTGCCGCAGTTACATACTGATTTCCGGGTCCAAATATTTTGTCCACACGGGGAACGGATTCTGTTCCGTAGGCAAGAGCAGCAATTGCTTGGGCACCTCCAGCTTTAATTACTTTCGTGATGCCAATCAATTTGGCAGCATATAAAATGGCCGGGTGGACTTGTCCTTTTTGATCGGGAGGGGTACACAGTATAATCTCCTGGCATCCTGCTAGTTTTGCTGGTATGCCAAGCATAAGTACGGTAGAAAATAAAGGTGCTGTACCACCAGGTACATACAAACCGACCTTTTGAATGGCGACACTTCTACGCATGCAAGTCACCCCTTTCATGATTTCGGTGCTTAGAGGGGGAGCTTCCTGTAATTTATGGAATTTCTCAATATTGGACTTCGCTGTTTTAATCGCATCTTTCAGTGCTTTTTCAACATGCTTTCCAGAATTTTTTATATCAACAGGATCTACCATTATGGAGTCAATTTCCACATGGTCATATTCAAAGGCAAACTTACGGAGGGCTTTATCTCCTTGGCGCTTCACCTTTTTCATGATCGGTTTTACGATCTTTTCTATGTCTTTTGTTTTCTGAACAGGCCTTGACAGTTCTTTCTTCCAGATCTTTTTGTCAGGGTTGACTAGGATTTTCATACGCTATGAATTTTATAATGGAAATATTCAATTCATTGGTCACTTAATGAATTGATGGTATTTTCCATCAGTGTTCTATCTATTCCTATATAAGCATCTTCTCAATGGGAACAACCAAAATACCCTGTGCTCCAGCATTTCTTAGTTCCTCAATATTTTCCCAAAATTGGTCTTCACTAATGACAGAATGAACAGATGACCATCCCTCTTCTGCCAAAGGCAATATGGTGGGGCTTCTCATGCCAGGTATTAATGATACTATTTTGTCCAACGAAGCATTTGGTGCATTCAAAAGAACATATTTGTTCTTTTTGCCCTTTTGAACAGCATCCATTCTGAACATTAATTTTTCAACCGAGCCCTGCTTTGCAGGGCTGATGCCTTTATGACTTATAAGTACTGCCTGGGATTGGAAAATTTCTTCCACTTCCTTAAGTCCATTCATCATCAATGTGGATCCTGAACTGACAATGTCACAAATTCCTTCTGCTAACCCTATGCTTGGAGCGATTTCTACTGATCCACTAATTTCATGAATATCAGCTTTAATATTAACTTTTTTAAGGTAATCACCAAGGATTTTAGGGTAGGAGGTGGCTATATTTTTGCCTTCAAAATATTGGATACCAGGGTAGGATTCCCCTTTAGGGATAGCCAATGAAAGCCTGCATTTTGAAAAGCCCAATTGTTTGAGAACATTAACATTTTTGTCCTTTTCTACCAGCTCATTTTCTCCTACTATACCCAGATCGGCTATCCCATCGGCCACATATCCAGGAATGTCATCATCTCTTAGAAATAAAAATTCTATAGGAAAGTTGGTTGATGATGATTTTAGTTTACCTGTGCCGTTATGAAATTTAATGCCACACTCCTTAATAAGTTTGAGAGAATCGTCACTTAAACGCCCACTTTTTTGAACGGCAATCCTGATAATGTTTTCCATGGAATAATGTATACAATAAATACTTAGAATATATTTAGTTTGATTTGTTTCCCCTGGGGTAGGGGATTGGATGGAGGGGAAATCTCCATTTAGGAGCAATGATGACCTGCATGATGCTTGTGTGCATTTGCTGGGTATAAAAATTTTGAGGTAAAGCGTAAACTTCCTGTTATCATCATAGTATTGCAAATTTAGTCAGCAATTGCAAACTTGCAAAAAAAAATGATGTTTCCTGCGATAAAAAGAATCTCTTTTTTCCCTTTACTAAATAGCTAAAGGGGTATTGACTGGAAAGTAAACAATGTTACTTTAATTTTTATTCTTTGGTAAATAGTCAAAATGATTTTAAATGGAATTCTTTTCCTCTTCAATGCTGTCAAAGCGATTGTATCAACGTTGATTTTTCGCCTTCTACTAACCAAAAAACCATCATCTCTCTTATTGTCATTAATAAAAAATTGACCTGACCACAGCACGTTTGATTTAATTCAACGCATTAATCACAGGAGAAACAACCTAAAAATAGTTTATTCAAAAAATCTAAATCACAAAGCTAGTTGTACTGATAAAAATCATTAACTATTCTATCATAATTGATGATGTCCTTGTACTGAGTATTACTTTTTATTTTCTCAATAGATTTTTTAAGCAGAATTTTATTGATCCGATCATCAGTCATTGCAACGTTATAAAAAGGATCATCTAAAATTAGCACCCTAGAATATTGGCTGTTACGGATGTTTTCTACTAAGAGCTCATTTGCTGTAGTAAGCAATTCTTGACTTTTTTTATTATCAATCCAATGAAAAAATTCCAAATTCATTTCTGAGATAATTGGCTTGGCTTTTCTTAGCCACTTTTTGTTAATTTCCATTTTCTGCTCAATAATTTTGTAAATATCTGTCAGGTTAAATGGAATTACTTGATTATTGTTATTAAAAATACCTATTAAATTGCTTTTTATAGATAGATCTATAAATATTTTCATCGTGTCAAAATCCTTTTGAAAGTAAGTTGGATGAAGCATTTGTTCGGCATCTTCTAAGGTGGAAATTAATATGTCATTTTCCTTTACCACATTTTCAACCTCTGACATAGGTTCAAAGATAAAGTTATTTAAATCCATTTTTGCTAATGTTGAAAACGGCGCAATACTTTTATCTACGATAGAAATCTTTTTAAAGCCTTTGTCAGTAAGGTTTTTGAAAATTCGTTTGCTTAACGCGTTGAACCCAATAATTGCAATTTTTGGATGTTTTAAATTTTTCACCAACTCAGTTATCAAGTCTGAAACAGTGTAGGTTATCGAAAAATTCGGCAATTGGTAATCTACTTGTTCTTTTATACGCTTGTTAGTAGCTATTAAATTATTCCACCAACTTTCAAGGTATTCGCCCACCATTTCATTTTCTAGTGCTAAATTATATGCTTTAATAAATGAGGGGAACAGCGGAGTGGTGCCATAATTAGAAGACTGCACACCAAAACATAGTTCTGAAAGGTAAATCAATAATTTTTCTTCATCACATGTCTGGTGGAACTCATTTTTTAGGGGCATATCACCATTTGACATACAATCAGATATAGCTTCGAATACTTTGTCCTCCAAATCTAAATCGCTGTAGTATATTATTTCTGTTCTCTCTGGGATTGACAGAATAATTAATTCCTTAATTTCTGGCCAGGATTTCAATGTGAACAGTAATTGTTTACTTTCATCATTGTTCAAATAAAAAGCGTCTCTTTTTATGTTGTATAAATTGCCGCTAAAGCTCAATAATCTAAACTGTCCCATCATTGCTGTTTGTAATTGCTGTTAATGTATTGATACTTTAGGTATCTCTACACTTTGCCGGATTTACCGGTTTTTAAAAATTAATACTCAAATTTAAAAATAATATTAAAACAACTAATAATTAGTCGATGAACGTGCAAGTACCGTCGATAAAATAGCCCAATTTGACGGTGAATTAAATCAGTGAGCTAACATAATATTTAAAAAGCTGTTAAAAAATTAAAAGCCCAGTTTTTAACCACCGGACTTTTTGGCTTTATAACCTATACCTATCAAGTAATCAATTACTTTGTCTCTTTGGTCACCTTGGATTAGAATTTCGCCATCTTTGGTATTTCCACCTACACCACACTTTGCTTTTAGGTCTTTACCTAAAGTTTTCAAATCATCTTCCTGCCCAATAAACCCAGTTACTAGAGTAACCTGTTTTCCACCTCTTGATTTTTTATCTAATAAGACCTTTAAATTTTGCTGGTTGGGTGAAAGTGTACTTTCATTCTCCTTGTTCTCTAGATCAAAATCAAAGCTATCTGCCGTAGAATAGACTACCCCATCTCTCTTTTTCCAATCGTTGCTCTTTTTTCTACCCATATTCTCAGTTTATTTTTTGAACTTCATCGTCCACACTGGCTTTTTAGAACTATTGACTACATCTTCTGCTATACTGCCACCTAAGAGGTGCAAAAAGCCGGTCCTACCATGGGTGGACATGGCTATTAGATCAGCATCTATGAAATCTGCAAACTCATTAATTCCTTCCTCTTCACTGTCAGCATTGAAAACGTCAATTCCTGCATTTTCCAGTTTATTTGACTTTATAAAAGCACTGATTTTTTCCATTGAGGAAATTGATTTTTCAAAGGAATTGGGTGTGTTTATTTTTACAAGTCTGATTTCTGCACCTAGCAATTCCTGCAGCACTTTTAATTTTTTGATTACTTTTTTGTTGTTGTCTCCGAAATCACTCGCAAATACAATTTTTTTAATTGAAGAGGAACTAACTTTACCTTTGACAGTAATTACTGGACACTCAGAGTTTCTTACTACTTTCTCAGTATTTGAACCGATTAGTATTTCTTCAAGTCCACTTGATCCCTTGGATCCCATGATTACCAAGTCGGCTTTAATTTCTGTGATTTCACCAGATATACCAGCATAAGGATTACCAAAAGATAAATTTGTACTGAATTTATAGGGTTTGCCTGCATGGGCCTCCTCTAATTTTTTGAATTGTTCCTTCCTTTTATTGACCAAATCAACCATGTAGATTTTATCAATGAAGTTTTCCCCCATACTCACTTCACCCATAGTATTGAAGCTTTGAGAGGTAGGGATTTCGATTATGTGTATTAGCTTAAGATTACATGCAGCCTTGGTAGCTAATTCTTGGGCGAGTTCAAAGGCATATTCAGCCTCTTCTGAAAAATCATAAGGTACTAAAATACTTTTCATAGGTATTGTGCAGTTTTAATTTATATTTCAGTTAAACTACATAAAAGTAAACAATTTAGGCACAAAATAGACCAATAGTTTAAAAAATCATCCATCCTATCCCGAAAAATAATACGCAAAAAAGCGTAGATAAGGCCATTACTTTTAAGTAAGGATCTAATTTTTCGGGGGTTTCAAACTTCCCAACTGCCCAGCCAGTTTTCAAAATGGTAGGTGCGATAAACAAAAAAGCCAAAGCCCCATAGGCCTGCTCAATTATTATAAATGCCAATAGCAATAGCAATGCACTAATAATAAGTGTCCAGTGGTACTTTTGGGCCGCTTTTTTTCCTATTCTCACTGGGATTGAAAGTTTCCCTGCAGCTTTATCAGATTCAATGTCTCTAATATTATTGATATTCAATACCGCTGTACTCAAGAGACCTATGGAAGCTGCAGGCAACCATAGCGTTGGGTCAAAAGTCAAAGTATGCAAGTAAAAGGTGCCCATGACACCCACACAACCAAAAAATAAAAACACAGAAATATCTCCTAAACCGGCATAGCCATAAGGATTTTTTCCTGAGGTATAAGCGATTGCTGCGATGATCGCTAAGACACCAATGCCTAAAAACAATAGAAATTTGTAAATGTCCTCCAGTGCAATGAATAACAGTATCAATCCACTAATTAAGGAAAGAATTGAAAGAATAATCACAGCTACTTTCATTTCAGAAGCTTTAATGAGCCCTGATTGTACAGCCCTTACAGGCCCCTGTCTACCAGCGTGGTCTGCGCCATTTATGCTGTCCCCATAGTCATTGGCTAGGTTGGACAATATCTGTAACAATGTAGTAGTAACTGCTGCCATTAATAAAACTGACCACCTAAATCCGGACATCTGAAAAGCAATAAAACTCCCCATGAATATACTCGACAATGCAAGTGGGAGTGTTCTCAGTCTAAGGGCATAGAACCAGGCTTGTCTTTTGGTATTAATGATCAACTTTATTAATATTTAATATGTTGTAAATAATAAAGACAAATTTCATTCATAGAAATGCATCTAAATTATTTATCCTATTAATTTGGATTAACCAGCGTGTTTAGGCGTTGATTAACTTTATAATCTCACTATCCATTGGTTTTACAGCGGAAGGAAAGAATTTTACCAATTCACCTTTTTCATTGATGAAATATTTGCAGAAATTCCAAGACGGTTCTTCATTGTTCCATCCGTTCAATTTTTTATCTGATAGCCATCTGTAAAGTGGGTGTTTGTCCACTCCTTTAACAGAGATTTTTTCAAAAATAGGAAAGGAAATGCCGTAGTTTTCGGAACAAAATGACTTGATGTCTTCACTGCTACCTGGCTCTTGTCCACCAAAGTTATTGGCCGGAAAGGCTAGAATCGTCAACTTACCCTTATAGGCTTCATAAAGTTCTTGTAGTTCAGCATATTGAGGGGTGTATCCGCATTTTGAAGCAACATTGACGAGCAGTAATTTTTTACCTTTATACTTTGCCAAATCAACCGGATTCCCATCAATATCGTTCAATGTAAAATCATAAATACTACTGGTTTCCATCATTATTTCTGAGTCTTTAATTTCCTGAAAATTAACCTTAGACGAAGCATTTGTTAGCGGATTTTGCATGGGGAACTGAAAAGCAACCATGCTTACAGTTAAAACGAAGAAAATTGATTTCATAATTACATTTTTTGTGGTACATCTATGCCCAATAACTTCATTCCAGCACTTATTGTTTTAGCTACTCTGTCTGATAAGGTTACCCTAAAGGATTGGACTTCATTTTTTGATTCACTAAATATAGGAAGTTCCGCATAAAATCTGTTATACTCCTTGGCCAAATCAAACAAATACTGGGCAATAACAGCAGGGGAAAGGTCTTCCGCCGCCATCGCTATTTTCTTTGAATAATCTGCAAGCATAAATACCAACTGCTTTTCAATATTTTCTAGTTCGCCTAAGCCATCAAAGTTATTGGTACTATAATCCAATCCGATTTGATCTGCTTTTCTTAAGATGGCTGCAATCCGTGCATGGGTATATTGAATAAAAGGGCCAGTATTGCCTTGGAACTCAATGGACTCTTGAGGATTGAACAACATCCGCTTCTTAGGATCAACTTTCAAAAGAAAATATTTGATTGCCCCTAAGCCCAACATTTCATACAATTTCTCTGCGGCTTCCTGGCTGAAACCTTCTATTTTCCCCAGTTCCTTGGTATGAGCTCGGGCCGTATCTACCATTTCCTGGATGAGGTCATCGGCGTCAACTACTGTTCCTTCACGGGATTTCATTTTTCCTGAAGGTAGATCCACCATGCCGTAGGAAAGGTGGTACAGATTATTGGCATAAGGGCGCTCCAATAACCCCATTATTTTAAACAAGACCTCAAAGTGATAATCCTGCTCGTTACCGACTACATAAACGGATTTGTCTATGCCATGGTCTTTAAATTTTAAGTCAGCAGTTCCCATGTCCTGAGTCATGTAGACAGAAGTGCCATCAGCTCTTAAAACAAGCTTTTCATCGAGTCCTTGGTTGCTTAAATCTGCCCAGATAGAGCCGTTTTCTTTCTTGAAAAAGACTTCCTTTTTCAGGCCTTCAGTTACAATGTCCTTTCCCAATAGATACGTGTCCGATTCATAATAATATTGGTCAAAAGAAACGTTCATCTTTTCGTAGGTTTCATTGAAACCCTGATAAACCCACGTGTTTAACTTCTTCCAAAGTTTAACTGTTTCTTCGTCTCCCAATTCCCACTTCACCAAGGACTCTTGCGCCTCTTTCATCCATGGGGCTTCTTTTTTGGCAAGCTCCTCAGTCATCCCTTCAGCCATTAGCTCTTTTATTTGTTTTTTGTACTCCTGATCAAAAAGCACGTAATACTTGCCCACCAAGTGGTCGCCTTTCATTCCAGCCATTTCAGGTGTTTCATTGTTTCCTAATTTTTGATAAGCCACCATTGACTTGCAAATATGAATGCCTCTATCATTTACCAGGTTGGTTTTGATGACTTCATAGCCGTAGGCCTTGAGTATGTTGGAAACTGCGAAGCCAAGGAAATTATTCCTCAGATGTCCCAGGTGCAAAGGTTTATTGGTGTTTGGTGAACTGTATTCTACCATTACCTTTTGATTTCTAGGAGCAAAATAGCCAGGGGCTTCTTCAGTCATCATTTGAGCGAGTAGCTCTATCCAAAAAGCAGACGATAGACTGATGTTTAAAAACCCTTTGACTACATTATAATCAGCTACTGAAGGATGGTTTTCTTTCAAATAATTACCAATCTTCTCTCCAGATTGTTCAGGAGAACCTTTGGTAATTTTCAGGTAGGGGAAAAGCACAAAGGTATAGCTGCCTTCAAATTCTTTTCTGGTAGGTTGAAGGCTTAGGTCTTCACTGTCTACCTTATGATTAAATAGTTGCTCAAAGGCCTTGGCTATTGTCTTTAAAATGCTTTCTTGAATATCCATATTGTCAATTACTTCCTTATTATCGAGGCGCAAATATAAGGTTTTCCTTTCAAAGAGGAGAGGGCTAGCCCTAAATTATATGGCGAGGAATTTAGACATTAGTCCCTTGCTTTGCCGGCTGTAAAACTGAATAGTACTGAGGAAAAATGTCATTTCCTATACTTAAAGGCAAAGCGTTTGAAAACTAGGGGGTTAATGGATTGATTTATTCTATAGTGTAACCTGTCTTAAAGGATGTCAATTGATTTTACCTTGATTCTAAGCCAGGGAATGTGTTACGTCAAACAGCTCCCGTAGAAATATAGATGTAAAAAAGAAAAAATCAGCAGTAATTCACAACTAACATACTAAGTATTCCGTAGGGTATTCAGATTGCCTTTAACTATTTTAATAAGTAATAAAATTCATAAAATTTAACACAAATCTTTTATATGAAACACTGTCTCTTATTTCTCTTTTTTATTTCTGGGATTTCTAGTGCCTTTGCCCAATTTGAAAAAGGAGATCTGTTTGTTGGGGGTAATTTTGGCATTTCCATTAATACTAGGGAAAGCTCAAATCCAAGCAGTTCCTCCCAATACAGTATAAACCTTAATCCAAATTTGGGTTACTTTATTTCTGACCGATCTGTGATAGGTGTCATTCCTCAGGTTAGTTTTTTCAGAAGCACCACTAACACGTCGATTAATACAAAACTCATTACTGAAAGTGTATCAGGAGGTATTGGGTTGTTTTATAGGAGGTATTTTCCTGTGATCGATAATTTTTATCTTTTTCTAGAACCCAAAGTTAATTTTAATATGTCCTTTGTAGGAGAAGACAATCCCAATTATTTTGGGTTTTCATTAGCTCCCGGGGCATCCTACAGGATTAATAACAAATGGATGGTAGAAGCAACTTTTGGTGGGCTCGTTTATAATACCTCCTATAATTATTCAGGAACAAATCAAGAATATAATAATTCCCGATTTGCCTTTGATTTAATCACCGCTAACAGCATAGGAATCATTTATTTTATTAATCAGAAGGACCAATGAAGAAGTTTTTATTCCTTTTCTTATACTTGGGAATTTATTCCATGGGCCAAGAGGCAATTGCTCAGATTTCGCAAGGAAATCAATCTGTGGGCTTGGAATTCGGATGGAGTGATAGGTATGTAGATTTTTATGATGAAAGAATCCAAGAGGATGATTACTTTAGGTTTACACCTAGCTATTCCTATTTTATTAAAGATCAGCTTAGTATTATAGGTGGTGGGAGTTTTTATAAGCGAAATGTTAACAATACTAATCAAAATTCCAATTCTAATGAATGGAAAAGAAAAGAATTGGATGTTTTTGTAGGGTTAAGAAAACACGTTGAAATCCGCCCCAAATTGTTTATGATAGGTACCTATGGGCTCAGGTATTCATGGACTGATAATTTCACAGAATCAGTTATTGCAGAAGAAGAGAGATTCACCACTTCCCAGCAAAAAGTAAATCAATTCGGCCTTTTCGGGAATCTGGGATTGGCCTATTTTCCAAATGAAAAATTCAGCTTTGAATTAATTTTTATAGAGGGGCAATTTTTCAGGGTTTACAACAAACATCTCCAAAATGGTCAAATGAATACCACCTATCAGGACAATGGATGGGGTTTTGAAGCGGATGGTTTTCTAGACCAACCAAGCCTTGCTGTAAGGTATTATTTTTAACTCGGGCAACTAAGAAAGCCTTAAGTTTATCTTTTCTACTGAAAAAATGAAAGGCTACCTTATGGAGGGGATCTTATTGTGTGCCCTATCCTATAGCAGGGAGGTAAAGAGTCGCTATACTTGAAAAAAGTAAATTTAATGGCTTTATAAGATTGCCAATGCTTATTTTGATCTGCTGAAGTAAATCAATAAATTGTTTTAAAAATAAGGTATAACCAGGGTTTAAACAATCCAAAAGTAAAATGAACAAGAGCCATATTTCAAAAAAAGAGATTAATAGGGGCGAAGTTGTCAATGGACAGGAGATCCGTGATGGGATTTTCGACTTTATAAAATCTCAATACCCTGACTTCTCGAGAGAAAACAATATTTCAATTGGAGAGCTCAACAAATACCGCCGGCTTTATTTAACAAGACTTATCGAACAAGAAAAAGGAGATTTGGCTGCCATTGACAAGGATGTTATGGCTGCCATTCGTGACAATTCCTTACTCTCTGAAAACCTACAAGAAGAAGTTGATACCAAGTTAACGACAGGGCAAAGAATGGCAGATAAAATCGCCTCTTTTGGGGGGAGTTGGACCTTCATTATTGCTTTTTTTTCATTTTTAGCCTTGTGGATCATAGCAAATATTTTGTTGCTTGCCAGCAGAACTTTTGATCCATATCCTTTTATATTGTTGAATTTAATGCTTTCCTGCCTGGCTGCTATCCAGGCACCCATTATTATGATGAGCCAAAATCGGCAAGGACAAAAAGACAGACAGAGAGCTGAACTTGATTATAAAATTAACCTCAAGTCTGAGCTTGAAATTCAACTACTGAATGAGAAAATCGATCATTTATTGGTACATCAAAATAAAAAATTACTTGAAGTCCAGGAAGTTCAAATTGATTATTTAGAGGACTTGATGAAGCAATTGAAAAATAGTAAGCCGGATCACAAGTAATAAGAAAAATAATATAGTCTGGCAAACGTGAGAAAACATTATTTAATTGATCGCCTTTTTCAGGTCTTACAGTATTTTACAGGCCTTTTTTCAAAACTGACAGGTGTAATTAAACTTTTTAAATTAAAAATATACTTTCTACACAATAAATAAACTTTTTGTGTAATTATTTATAATATGTTAATATAATTTACAGTGTGTGGAGGGTCCTCTACATTTTCACAATTTTCATTTTTTTGAAACAATGCTTCACTATTTCTTTCGATTAACTAAAAACCTTGTTTAATAAGGATTTAAAGGTCTTTTATTTAAAATTAATAATTGAAAAATTACTTGGCATGGCATTTGGCTAAGGATAATTGAAAATAATATTTATATAGTATTATTTTACCAACTATTATTTAACACCATAAATGTAAAAGTTATGAAAAAGTTAATTTTGAGTGTCGCCGCAATGACTGTATTTGCTTTTGCAAACGCCGGATCAACTGTAGTACCTATTCCTCAAGAATGGTACCAGGAAACAACTAAGATTGATCCTGAAAGTCTTCCTGATAAAGTGAAGGAAGCAATTCAGAATGATTTGCAATTGAAGGACCTGAAAATTGAAGAAGCCCATCAAGTGATGGAGGAAGCACAAGTTCATTACCTGATAAAATTTGAATCTGATACCCCTGGCGAAGAAATCAAAAAGAAATTTGATGCTATGGGTAAGGAAGTAGTAGAAGTAGAAGAAATAGAGGCATCAGTGGAAAAAGTAGAGCCAATAAAATAATAATCCTGGGCCAATACCCTTATTAAAAAACCAATCAACTAAAAAGCAATGGTCTTTGACCATTGCTTTTTTTATTTCAAATTTTATTGTGTGGATTGGTTTCTGAATATTCTATACTGATTTTTGATTTCTTGGTTTGTCATTCCTTGGTGAACCAACAATTGATTTCTGAAGTGTAAAGGATCCTTTTTACTTAATAATAATGGTTCTTGACCTGGAAACGCCATGTTTTGCATGCTATTTTTCTTCCGAAGAATCCATCCTTGATAAGAGGGTAGCAAGTCCGGCTCGCCCATAATGACAACCCCTGGATCGTCAGGGCCATTTTTTGTAATATTCATCCAATCGCCTGCGGAAACTGGCAAATTGTCGGGCGTTACTGCACCGTTTTCATCATAGAAACCAACGTTCTCTGACAATTTGAGTCTTGGTGAGAAGCCTCCATACCCTTTAGCATCCTGAGAACCACCAATACGTACCCCAGAGGTCAATGGTTTTAAAGTAATGTCAAAGGTTATCTTATAGGCTTGGTGTCCAATTGGCTGGTAGGTGATGACCGTATTCTCCTCAATGATGTTCTTTTTCAATACTTTGTTGCCTTTCCAAATCACCTTGACGGTAATGGTAGCTGAATTATTGGGGTGAATCTTGGATTTGATCTTTTTTACTTCCCATTCAACGCCATCACTTATCCAAGGATCACCAATCCTTAAATCATCTACCCACAGCTGATGCCAAGTCCAAAAAATCCCCCTATGATGTAAATGGTCTTTAGGGAAATCTTCTGTAATGATCTCTCCCTTTGTGTCAAATACTGGATGAAGGTAATTTGCTCTGGGATATTCCCCATTTTGACTTATCATTTCTTTTTGGTAAAACAATATGGGTTTTCTATCTGAAAGTAAAAGCAAACCATCATCCTTTTTCTCGAAAGTGATCATTTGAGCGGTGGCGGTAGGAACTTCGGCTAACAAAAATACTGCTGAAAATAGTAAAAGAACAACTGGGGTAATGGATAGGTATTTCATTGTAAAAAAAGGGTTAGTTGTTTATAAAAGTAGAAGATAAGGATGAGGTAACCAAGGGTCTATTTCATAAGTGGCTGAAGTAAATAAAAAAACACTATTTAACCTGGGTTCGATAGCATGGGGGATGTGACCTTGGTTATGGCCTGTTTAGATTCAATCCCATCCGGGGTAGAGGGAGTAGAGGGTGAGCATTGAGTCGTGGGTTGACATCCACGGTTATTGTTGTTCAGGCCCTAAGGGCCTGCCTAGTTTACTGGCCGAGTGGTGCCAAAGCCATCCTATAGCATTTGTAATTCCAAATCAACTACCCATTGACAGGGTACCTTTATATCAAATTGTTGGTGTAAATCTATTTTTTAGCCTAAAACCCTATTAAACAAAAGAAGCGGAAAAAATTTAGAATTTTTTCCGCTTCAATTCAATTTTGAATAACTTATTTCCTTGAAATAGCCTTTTTGGCTGCCTCAACGATATTTTTAGCATTCAAACCGTATTTCTCCAATAACTCTTCAGGTTTTCCTGATTCTCCAAAAGAATCGTCTACTCCAACAAACTCAAGTGGTGCAGGCTGGTTTCTGATCAGCGTCTGGGCGATGCTGTCATTCAAGCCACCATTGAATTGGTGTTCCTCGGCACTTACTGCACAACCTGTTTTAGCAACAGATGTCAGGATGGCTTCAATATCCAAAGGCTTGATGGTATGAATGTTTATTAGTTCTACAGAAATGCCTTCCGCTCTGAGGATCGCTTCCGCTTCTACCGCTTCCCACACAAGATGTCCTGTGGCAAAAATGGTTACATCAGTTCCTTCGATCATTTTCCAAGCTTTACCAATTTCAAATTCCTGATTTTCAGGAGTGAAAATAGGCCATTTTGGTCTGCCAAATCGCAAATAAACAGGGCCTTCATGCTCAGCGATGGCAATGGTTGCTGCCTTTGTTTGGTTGTAATCACAAGGATTTATAACCGTCATGTTGGGAAGCATTTTCATCATGCCTATGTCCTCCAGGATTTGGTGAGTAGCACCATCTTCTCCCAAAGTAAGTCCTGCGTGAGAAGCACAAATCTTTACATTTTTTTCAGAATAGGCGACAGACTGTCTGATTTGATCGTATACTCGACCGGTAGAAAAATTAGCAAATGTGCCCGTAAAAGGTATCTTTCCTCCAATGGTTAGTCCTGCAGCTGCACCTATCATATTGGCTTCTGAGATACCCATTTGGAAAAAACGCTCAGGGAATTCCTTTTGGAAGGCACCCATCTTCAATGAACCAATAAGGTCTGCGCAAAGCGCCACTACGTTTTCATTTCTTCTACCAGCTTCTAGTAGACCATCACCAAAACCAGACCTGGTGTCCTTTTTTTCGGTGTATGTGTATTTTGTATCCAATTTATTTTCCATTATTCAAACTTTTTTAGATCTGTTATCACCGAAATCAATAATCACCAAGCGTTTCTTTCAGTTGTCCTAAGGCATTTTCAAGTTGCTCGTCATTTGGAGCTACACCATGCCATTTGTGGGTGCCAACCATGAAATCTACTCCGTAGCCCATCTCGGTATGTAACAGGTTCATCACTGGTTTTCCTTTTCCAAGGAGACTTTTTGCCTTTTCCAGTCCTTTGACTACGCCTGACATATCATTGCCATGCTCGGTATCGATGACTTCCCATCCAAATGCTTCCCATTTAGCTTTCAGATCTCCCAAGTTTATTATGTCCTTGGTAGGTCCATCTATTTGTTGTCCGTTGAGGTCTATGGTTGCAATCAAGTTGTCTAATTTATGGTGAGGTGCACTTAAAGCGGCCTCCCAAATTTGTCCTTCTTGTTGCTCTCCATCTCCCATAAGGACATAGACAGTTTTGTCGTCTTTATTGATTTTTTTCGCAAATGCAGCACCTATTCCTACAGATAGCCCTTGACCCAAAGAACCTGAGGCTATGCGTATACCTGGTAGCCTCTCTTCAGTGGCTGGGTGCCCTTGTAATCTGCTATTTAATTTGCGGAAAGTCTTTAATTCACTTGTCTTAAAATAACCGCTTCTGGCCAAAACACTGTACCAAACAGGAGAAATATGCCCATTAGATAGAAAAAATAGGTCTTCTCCAGGTCCGTCAAGATTAAAATCCGAGTTATTGGTCATTTGGTCAAAATACAAGGCTACGAAAAACTCCGTACAGCCCAAAGATGCTCCTGGATGACCTGATTGACAGGAATGCACCATTCGTAAAATATCTCTTCTTACCTGGGAGCAAATTGCTTCTAATTGTTCGGTTGAATTTTTTTCCATTGATTTGGAATTATTTAATAATTTGATTGGTGTGTTCTTTCGTTTTTACTTTTGAAATAATTTCTTCAATCATTCCCTTCTCATCAATAATAAAAGTGGTTCTGGCCGTACCCATGTATTTTCTACCGTACATGTTTTTCTCTACCCAGGTACCATATTTTTCATGTACACTCTTATCCTCATCGGCTATAAGTGGGAATGGCAACTCAAATTTCTCTATAAACTTTTTATGAGATTTTTCTGCATCTGAGCTTATTCCAAGCACTACATAACCAGCTTTCTGGAGACTTTCATAGTTGTCTCTCAAATTACAGGCCTGGGCAGTGCATCCGGGGGTGTTGTCCTTTGGATAAAAGTACAAAACTACTTTTTTTCCTTGAAAATCGGACAATTTGATAGTCTTTCCATCTTGATCTTTTGACTCAAAGTCAGGTGCCGTTTGGCCTACTTCTAGTGACATAGTTGTAGTTTTTATTTTTACTATTGATTTTAGCTTTTAAATATCGGAATAAATTAAATCTTTCCCTTATAAATGGCCTCGTTATTTGCTCGATCTCTTACTTTTAAGAGTACCTCACCTTTTAAGGCCGTTCCAGGCAGTGGATCAGACCAAATTATGGCCTGCTTGTGTTCATACCTCATCTGGATCCATTTTCCATCCACCCACGCCTCAAAATCCTTAATTCCTGACAAATTATCTTTAATTACAAACCTAATTTCCCGATTATTGATACGGACTGGTCGGATTGTGGGAGGAATACTATCTGTAGCCAGAACAAAATTTCCAAAGACCCTGGTTTTGAAATTAATAAATTGCCCTTGCCAGTTAGCACCCACAAAATTTCTATAACCGTTTCTGTACAATTGATACATGTCGGTTTTTGATGTGTCCCCCTGGAAATTATCGACTTTCATCCTTACCGAAATAGGTTGCCAAAGGTATTCAAATTGGTCATTGAGGGTCAAGCCTTTCATCCCCTTGTCTTCAAAAGTGTCGATCCTCAAATATAGGTCGTCAAGCAGGCTTTCCTCCTCAAAGATGATTTTGACCTCCCCATTGTCTATAAGCGTCTCTTTTCCTGCAGGTATCCTTGCAACTACTTCCGGTAGTAGGGTTTCTGAACAAAGGTTGATGGAATCGGGGACTCCCAAAGCCATGTCCCAAAGGTAGCTGCGTTTGTTTCTCCCCACATAATCATAAGGCAGCTCCATGCTAAGTCCATGTACATATACCATGGCCAGGTCGCCGTCTTCTGCATCGGTACTGTTAAGGATTAAAACATTGTCTAGGTATTCTATCTGACTATTGCCCGATGTATAATTTGTTCCAGCCAAGTCTGTTGGTGCAAGCTCTCCGCTAAACTTGATTCTTAAGTCGGATTCATTGGCATAGGCATCTGCCAATTTCACAGTAATAGATTTCTCTTCACCGGGTAGGACTGAAATAGCGCCACTCAATACTGAATCAGGCTTATAAAAAGCAAACTTATTGTTGCGCTTTTTATATAGGCGGGTATAACGGTTGCGGTAAGTGTGTAGGAGAATATGGCGGCCAACGTTAAAGTCTATCTCGTTGACTTCTGCCCTGAAGATTTTTTTACCTTCCTCATAGATTTCAAAAATAGGAAAGCCATTTCTGTTGTACATTTCATCCAACTGATCATATGCCAGGACTTCTATTCCTACTTTTCCAGAGATTTTAACGGTAGGCTGTACCTGGAATGCACCAGAGCTGTAGATAAGTGAAAACTCCTGTCGGCGAAACATTCCATTGACCCTGCTGTCCGGTGTTAATGGACTGATGGCTACCCTCCGAACAATGGGGGAGGTGGTGTCTACAATTTCTTTAAAGCCTGCATGCAAGGGATCAATGGCCCTGTTCAAGGAATCCCTGATCTCAAAATGGAGGTGTGGACCACCAGAACTACCCGTATTTCCTGAATAGGCGATGGTATCTCCCTGAGCGATTGGCAATTCGCCAGGTTCTAGTGTATATTCCAATTCATTCTCCCGCGCTTCGTAGATTTTGCGCTGCATGTATTCCGCTATGGGTGACTCAAAACTTCTAAGATGCGCATATACCGTGCTAGAACCATTGGTATGTTTCAGGTAGAGCACATTCCCGTAGCCGAAGGAGGACACCTTGATTTTAGACACATACCCATCGGCAGAAGCATGTACCGCCAGGCCTTGCCTGCCCTCGGTTTTTATGTCAATTCCAGTATGAAAATGGTTGTTCCGTATCTCACCCATATTTCCCGCCAGAAAATTTTGTTGTCCTGGTTTGATTGGGAAGAGATAATAGCCTTTCTGGGTTTGAGAGAGAAAGACAATGGCAAGGAAAATAAGTAGAAGGGTGTTAACGGTTTTATTTAATTTCAAAATCAAGCAATTTTTCATCTTCCACATAAGCCTCCAGTCTGTCACCTATATTTACCTTACCAACTCCGGCAGGTGTTCCGGTATAGATCAGGTCACCGGTTTTCAGGGTAAAAAATTTAGAAACATAAGCAATGATCACATCAAACGGAAAAAGTAAAAGCGAGGTATTACCCGTTTGGCGTCTTTCACCATTGATGTCAAGGTGGAAATTAATATTGGCCAGGTCGGGGAAAAGTGCCACTGGTTTGAATTCACCTAAAGGGGCAGAGCCATTAAAAGCCTTGGCTATTTCCCAGGGGAGTCCCTTGTCTTTGCATTTTTGCTGCAAGTCTCTTGCCGTAAAATCAATGCCAATTCCGATTTCATTGTAATATTTGTGGGCAAACTTTTGCTGAATGTATTTGCCTTCCTTACTTATTTTAAGAACCAATTCTACTTCATGGTGGATATTGTCAGAAAATTCCGGGTGGTAAAAAGGGGCATTGTCTTTAAGCAGGGCCGTGTCCGGTTTCATAAAAACGACTGGCGCATCCGGCTTTTCATTGTTAAGCTCTTCTATATGTGCCGCATAATTTCGGCCTATGGCAATAATTTTCATCTCTAAAGAAATATAGTATGGGCTGCAAAGAAAGGAATTCTAAGGCGATTTTAAAAGAAGGATTATTTAATTGGGAGGAAGTTGAGAAATTGTTAAAAATTTTATCCGACTGGCTTAAAATCGATTAGCTTAATTTTACGGATAAAGCGGTAAAAAAACACCGTTTTTTACCGTTTTGGTTTTGTTAAATTGGAGAATATTGGTTTATATTTGCATCACTGATCGGGAAGTGGTCGGATTTTATATTTTTTGTGATTTGAAGCGTTTCAATTGGCCTGCTTATTTTGGATAGGTTGCTGAATCGATAAAGGATCAAAATTAATTCGTTTAAATGCTTCACCAGAACATAGAGAGTTGGGTGAGTGGCTTAAACCAGCAGTTTGCTAAACTGTCGTACGTCTTAAAGCGTACCGGGGGTTCGAATCCCCCACTCTCTACTGAACAAAACCCTAGTTGTCTGAATTCAGACGGTTAGGGTTTTTTATTTTTTAATGGGGTTTACGGCAATTACGCTAAAGAATCCTTTATATAGGTTTGGATCCATAAAGTGTGAGATGGGATTATGGGATAGTATTCGTAGTAGGCCATTAAAAATGGCCTTATTAATTTTTTTTCTATAGTTCATCGACGATTAATAGGAAGGTGTAGTGGATACTACACCTAGTCTGGGTATCATTTTTAATCTTATCACATTTTTACTATAAATTGAAATTTTTGTTTAAATTTGTGATACTTTTCAAACAAACCAATCCTATGGAACTGAAACAAATTGTCGGCTCTAACCTTCAAGCATTCAGGCAAAGACTGGGCCTTACTCAGGGTCAAATTGCAGAATTTATTGAGGTAGATCGAAGTCTGATAGCCCATTATGAGAGAGGCACAAATGAGGTAACCTATGTGCATTTAAAAAAGCTATCCAACCTCTTCAATATTGAAGTAGAAGATCTTATCGAAGAAAATTCTGCCCTAAGAGAATTGAATTTTGCATTTGCCTTTCGTGCAGACGGACTGAATTCTACAGATTTGAAATCCATCGCTGAATTCCAACGAGTGGTCAAAAGTTACATAGAAATGGATACACTCTGCCATGAAAAAAAATGACTTACTGAATCTGGAGTGCAAGGAAAAAGCCTCACTATTTCGAAATGAGTTCGGCTTTGGGCCAAATGATCCGATACACCTAAGAAGCTTTTTATTAAAGCAAAATGTAATTTCATTATTTAAGCCATTGAGCGGTGGTTTTGCAGGAATGGCCATGATTGTAGGAGGTAAAAAATTTATGATGGTAAATCATAACCATACCTTGGGCAAGCAGCACTTTACCATAGCTCATGAGCTGTATCACCTTTTCATCCAGGAAAATTTTTCAGTACAAAAATGTGTAACAGGGCTTTTCCTCAACCAAACCGACATTGAAGAGAAAAAAGCTGATCTATTTGCTGCAAACCTCCTATTGCCTGATATGGGTGTCACTTCCTTAATTCCCCACGAAGAACGTATCGGAAAGATTTCAGCTCAAACCATTTTTAAAATTCAGCAAGTCTATTCGCTGTCTGTCAAAGCGACCATTTTCCGCTTAGTGGAATTAGGTTTTGCAGACAAGAGCTATTTTGAAATGTATCAATTGGGTGCTACTGAAAAAATGCGAAATCTAGGGTTTGACACCCGGCTGATGTATCCTGGAAATCAGGACCTGACTTTGGGAGATTATGCCGTAATGGCCCGTAAACTTTTTCAGCAAGAGAAGATATCTGAATCTGTATATCTCTCCTATCTCAATGCTGTGCATATTGACCCATTACAAAGCATAGAAAATGGGGAAGAGTAGCCTATCTAAAGTCAAAATTCTGGTAGATGCAGATGTACTCATCCACTTATTCAAAGCGGATAAGATTTCTATTTTAAATCAGCTATATCCCGGAAGAATCTATATGCTCGATGTGGTATTAAGCGAGCTAAAAGAGAATCGGACAATCCGAAATAACATTGACAGCATTTTACTTTTTTCGGGTATAAACGAATTAATTTTCCCTACCACCTCCAACCCTTCACTGTTTAGAGAGTTTTTAGCCTTAAAAAAACAAATAATAGGCGAAGGAGAATCTGCCTGTCTCGTTTACTGCAAGTATCATTCAGAGATAATCGCCAGTAGAAATACTAAGGACATCAAGCCTTTCTGTGAGCAACACGGAATGGCTTACCTCACCACCTTGGATATTCTTTGCGTAGCGATCCACAAAGGTCTGCTGACTGAAACAGAAGCCAACCAACTGATCAAAAAAATCACTCACAATCAAGAAAGTTACCTTTGCTGCAAATCAGTTGATGCGCATAGGCGACTTCATTTTGAATCTTTGAAAATCTACTATTAATGGATAAATCTAAATCTGAAATCCCTCAATCAATAAGTTTTTCATTTTCTTAACGGGGGCTAGTAATCGTGGTATTGTTAATTACACCTCTTCATCCTGAATTAAAGCCATAGTTTATTAGTACATAACTTTTTTCAACGGATATATTCCCTTTTGTTGACTTCATAATTTTATCTTCCTATCTTAATAAATCAGTTTTAAAAAGATAAAGCCTTACGCTATGATAAAGTCAGGATATGTAATTTTATGTTTGATCTGTTTTACATTTTGTACAGAAAAAAAGCAATCCAACTATATTGTATTTAAAGACAATGAGCTGCCAAATATAAAGTTAACATCCAGTAAAATTGATTTTATAGAGATTATGGATCCAAGAGGGATCGGTTTGATTGAAGGATTGCTGTATGTGACGGAAGGTTACAGGACATCTGAGGAGGGGCCCGCCATCCATATAAGTACAGGGATATATCCATTACCCGGGATTATATATTTACCCTATATGGAGGAATAGGAGAGTTTGAATATAGAAAAACGAGCAAGATTGCAGAAAAAATTTATGTCTTTACTCACAAAGGAGAACCGCTAACAATACTCGAACTTGACAGGTCTTTAGGAGGATTAGCAGTAGATACATCAAAGAAGAAAATTTATGGTTTTACTACGGATGAGGATCCGGGTACAGCTGTTTTTGATTTGCCTCAAGAGCTGCATAAATTTTAAACTTCGGGTCAATTTTATCATTCATATCATGTTAATACGTATTGCATGCTTTTTCTAGGTAGGATTAGTAGTAAGCCATTTCAAATGGCCTTTTAAAAAATTGTGTTTCTATAGTTTATCGACGATTAATAAGAAGGTGTAGTGGATACTACACCCAGGTGGGGCAACTTTACGGAGTAATCACTCACCAGAAAATATGGAGTTTATCCGATGGATACGATTATACACCCGTGGTAGGATAATCCAATTCCAATTATTTTGGCAGAAATGTCTCTGTTCTCTGTAACTGTACTGAAAAAGTCACAGCCAATATTATCTGCTAAATGTTATTTCTACCATATATTTGAATCGTATTTTAATTATATAGTTATATAAGATTTTAAGAAATAACAAATATATTTTAATAGATTCTTTTAAAATAAAAAAAATAGCTAGATTGATGTATGGTTTTGAGGCGGATAAAGTACATCGTACACTTTATTCCTACGTTAGCAAAAATTGATTCTGCACAAATTAAGAGAAAGTTTTTCTTCAATAAAGTAATAATTGGATAAAATATGAACAGAATTTCAAATCCTTTAGAGGATATTCAAGAACACTACGATGTTGTAGTAATCGGATCTGGCTATGGCGGAGGCATTGCAGCCTCGCGCCTGTCAAGAGCCGGGCAACGAGTTTGTCTACTGGAACGAGGCAAAGAATTTATGCCAGGTGAATTTCCCGACACTCTGGTAGAAGCAACTGAAAATTTTCAGGCAGATACGCCTGAAAGAAAAATTGGCTCCGAATTGGGCTTATATAATTTCCATATCGGCAAAGATGTAAACGTTTTGGTAGGCTGCGGACTTGGGGGGACATCTTTGATCAATGCCAATGTATCACTCAAACTGGACCCCAGAGTTTGGACCAATGGTAAGTGGCCATCAGCTATACTCAAAGATAAAATAGGTATTGATGCAGGATACGATCGAGCTGAAGAAATGCTTAAACCCAATGCATATCCAGGGCCAGAGGTATATCCGGTATTAAAAAAGTATGAAGCGCATAAAAAATCAGGTGAATTTTTAAAAACAAAAGTAGGTTTAGACAATAATTTTTATAAAACGCCAATAAATGTCACCTTTGAGGATAAAATTAATCATGTAGGAGTTAAGCAAAATGCTTGTACGAACTGTGGGGACTGTGTTTCCGGCTGTAATGTAACGGCCAAAAACACAACACAAATGAATTACCTCCCGGATGCCTGGAATCATGGCTGTGAAATTTTTACGCAATGTAATGTAGATTGGATTGAAAAGAAAAATGCTAAATGGTTGATTCATTTCAGCCCATTGGGCGAAGGAAGGAACAAATTTAATGCCCCTGATATGTTTGTTTCAGCAGATAATGTAGTCGTTTCTGCTGGCACGGTGGGTAGTACAGAGATTATGCTCCGCTCTAAAGCCAAGGGACTTGCTGTCTCTGATATGGTCGGAAAACGATTTTCCGGAAATGGTGATGTATTGGGCATGGGCTACAACTGCGACCAGGAGATTAATGGTTTTGGGTATGGCAAGGAAAAAGTAAATCCAAAACGACCTGTAGGCCCTTGTATTACTTCCGTAATAGACACACGCGAAAATTCCGAAAATTATCGCAAAGGACTTATTATCGAAGAAGGATCTTGCCCAGGTCCTGTTCGTGCTCCACTTCCTGAGGTTTTTGCGGCTATGGCAGACACAGAAGGCATTGATACGGATGCTGGTTTTGTTGATAAAGTGAAGGAAAAACTGAGGGTTTTCAAGAGCTATATCGGTGGTGCCCATAAGGGGGCTATGGGGAATACTCAAATTTACCTGATTATGAGCCACGATGACGCCGATGGAGAAATCGAGCTAAATGACAAAGATAGGCTGCATTTAAATTGGCCAGGTTATGGCAAAGAAGGAATTTTTGAATACGCCAATGATACCTTGCGGGATTGCACCAAACCACTAGGCGGTACTTACCTGAAAAATCCGATATGGAGTAAAGTATTCAACCAGGATCTAATTTCAGTACATCCGCTGGGAGGTTGTATTATGGCGGAAGATGCGCAAACGGGCGTTGTAAACCATAAAGGGCAGGTGTTCGATTTTTCCGGTGAGGGAGCTGTACATGAGGGGCTGTACATTACAGATGGTTCTGTTGTCCCTTGCTCTTTAGGCGTCAATCCATTATTGACCATTTCTGCTATTTCTGAACGAAATATTGCTTTGATGGCAGAAGAACGTTTTTCAAAGAAGATAGATTATACCTTACCTTCTGCACCCAAACATAACACCGTATATAAACCAGGCATTCGATTTACAGAAACAATGAAGGGCTACTTCTCCAAATCTGTAACAGGGGAGGATGCTTACCAAAAAGGATATGATACTGGAAAACTTGATGATTCTAAATTTGAGTTTACCCTTACCATAGCATCGGAAGATTTGGAAGCCATGATTAATGAGCCAGAACATTTGGCTCGAATGGCAGGTACCGTAATTGCACCTGACCTTTCCAGTGCGCCACTTACGGTTACGGAGGGTGTTTTCAACCTTTTTGTGGATTACAAAGAAGAAGTGAATACCAGGCGTATGAAATATGCAACCAAGATGATTACAGAAGAAGGACGTAGCTATTATTTCAAAGGATTTAAGGAAGTCAATGACAATCATGGGTCCAGGGTCTGGCATGATACATCTACGCTTTACATTACAATATTCGATGGGGCTGATGATACTTGCCCTGAAATAGGTAAAGGAATTCTTCATATTGAACCTGCTGACTTTTTGAAGCAAATGACAACGATGAAGGTGATCCACGAATCAAGTGCGGTAAAGCGACTTGAGTATATGTCCGACTTTGGGAAGAGTTTTGCAGGTTCTTTGTGGGATATTTATGGCGGTATTTTCCATAAGGTCAATTATTGGAATCCTTCTGCTCCTCCACGTCAAAAACGCCTTTTGCGTGCGCCTGCTCCTGAGTTGCATACCTTTGCGACTGCTGATGGTTTGAATTTGCGACTGACGCGATACAAACCGGAGAAAGTAACCAAAACCTGGCCTGTAATCTGTGTTCATGGTTTAGGAGTCTCCAGTGAAATTTTCTCTACGGATACTATTGGTACCAATATGGTGGAATATTTGGTAGCTGATGGTTTTGATGTATGGTTACTTGATTACCGGCATTCTATTGCACTTACCTATATGGACGAGGAGTATTCTGGTGATGAAGTAGCCAGGTATGATCATCCGGCCGCTGTAGCCAAAGTATTGGAAGTTACTAGCAAAACCAAGGTACAAATGGTGGTACATTGCTGGGGTTCGTCTACTTTTTTAATGTCGATGTTGGGGAATTACGTCCCTGCCAATTCCATTCAATCTGTCGTTGTTTCTCAGGCACCTACCCATGTCGTAATGGGAAAAGTAAAAACTATGGAGGCAGGCGTTCATCTTCCGGGTGTGTTTGATCTGCTTGGAATAGAGGGGATGACCAGCAAATCAAGCACCGATACTGATTTTTGGGGCAAACTCTACGATAAAGCACTTGAATTAATGCCTTTGGAAAAAAAGGAAAGATGCCACAACTCTGTTTGTCATCGCATTACCTTTATTTATGGGTTACTGTACGAACATGATCAACTTAATGAAACCTTGCATGACAATCTGCATGAGCTGTTTGGGATGGCCAACATCCAGGCACTGAAACATCTTACGACTATAGTTCGCAAAGGGCACCTCGTCAATAGTAAAGGAGAGGACGTTTATTTGCCACATATCAAAAGATTGGCTCTTCCAATATTGTTGATTTCGGGTGAAGAGAACAAATGCTACTATCCTGAAAGTACCAAATTATCTTTTGAAGCATTATGCGCTGCGAATGGTTCGGAACTCTATGAGCGTGAAGTCATTCCTAACTATGGTCATATAGATTGTATGTTTGGTAAAAACGCGGACGAGGACGTTTTCGGAAGTATTACGACTTACCTCAATACAAACCAAGTAGAACGAGAGCCGAATTTTCCGATTAAAATGACGGTTAGACATCCGGAATTGTCTCTTTGGAAATCTGCAGTTGAGGAGGGGCTTTTAAAAAGCCGAGCTAGTGGAACAAAGCTAAGAGATGTTCATACTCACCCTTTGATGCAATCAAGCATTGATTATGTACATAAAAAGTTTAATGGGCTTGAGATGGAAAAACCCGAAGTAGCTGAATCACAAGCTTATGATTCTCACAAGGCCAGGCGACATGCTTCCAGTCTTTTCCATGATTTGGCCAAGGCCAAGGTAAGTGGGGACAAAAACACCGAGAGGCAAATACAGGAGGAAATTGAAAAAAGGGAGTACTCCAACAGCGACCCTATGTTTGCGACCATTGTTCCGATTTATGAATCCTACTTTTTGGGGGGTTTACTAAACCCTATTTACTACGATTGGAAATCCTCAAAATATGGCAAGGGAAATATAGACTATGGGGTTATTGACTACGTATTACCTCCAGGTGCTACTGTAGGTATTATGGGCGATTGGGCTACGGGTATGGAAGACGCTGAAGCTTTGTTAGCGGATTTGGTGAAGCGTAATCCGACGGTAATCATTCATTTGGGGGATATTTATTATGCGGGTACGGATAAGCAAGCAGATAAAAACTTCCTTGAGATCTTTGATCGAGTGTATAATGATTTACGGCCTTCAAAACCTCGAATCCCTATTTTCAATTTAGCTGGTAATCATGATTACTATGCACGTGGTACCGGATTTTATCGCACTTTGAGCAGGATGAATGAAGGTTTAGATTCGAAATTTAACCAGGAAGCAAGTTATTTCTGTTTGAGAAATCATGATAAATCCTGGCAATTCCTCGGATTGGATACTGGAGTTAATGATCATAAGTTCATTGACGCAATAAATCCTTTTTGGAAAGGACCAAACTTGAATGATTCGGAGGTGGAATGGCATCAGGACAAGTTATCTGGTGATTCTAAAAATGCAAAGCGGACAATATTGCTTTCTCACCACCAACTCTTTTCTCGTGGAGGGGTAGGGGCGTTTGATGCTGGTAATGATTACCTCAATGAGCATTTGTACAGCGCTTTTAGGGATGATGCAAAAGGGTACAACTATTTTCCGAAAATCGCGGCTTGGATTTGGGGCCATGAGCATGATTTTGCTATCTACGAGGATAATTTGTTTGATTTGGAGAAAGGACGACTCCTCGGCTGTAGTGCTTACGAAGCACCTAAGGATGATAAAAAACTTAAGTTTGCCAAACAGGTGCCTAAGAAAGATTTTAAGCTAGACGTTTTAAATGGTTACCTGAACCACGGTTATGCAGTCATCCAAATGCCGGCAGCTAATGCTGTAAATAAGGATTTGGAAATCAGTTATTACCAGTATCCTTCCTGGGGTATTCCTGAGAATAGTAATCCACCCATATTGAAATCAAAACCACTGATCACTAAGGAAGTTTTTAAATATTAAGCTATAACGACAGGGTATGACTGCGGATTCGATTTGTGTATCTGCTGTCATGCTGGATATAACGGTTCGTTTTGTGCCACTCATTCCGGTTTTCCCGTGCCAGTGATTCCGGTTCAAACTGTGCCATATTACTGAATCAGATCCGGACTTAAAACGGTTCGTTTTGTGCCAGTAAA
>Ga0105054_10000452_pt1 | contig 63818 bp, 54 predicted proteins | sample BON02_FD_78091 | JGI IMG/M metagenome (GOLD analysis project Ga0105054, IMG submission 78091) | Freshwater microbial communities from Lake Bonney liftoff mats and glacier meltwater in Antarctica - BON-02 (megahit assembly) | ecosystem: Environmental > Aquatic > Freshwater > Ice > Glacier...
GCCGGCCGGCGCAGCAGAATCCGTGGCCGGCCGGCGCAGCAGAATCCGTGGCCGGCCGGCGCAGCAAAATCCGTGCGTTGGCGATCCGGTTTGATATACTGGATCCATGACCCCGCCGACACCACTGTTCCCGACAATACCGCCAACCCGCCGCCTCCTGTCCAAGCTGGCCCTGATGAGCCTGCTGGGCGGCCTCGCCGCCTGCGGCTCCAGCCAGCCGCCACGGACCGGCGGTGGCATGGCGATGGGGCCCAGCCGCCGCGCGCCCGGCATTTCCTGCGCCCCGTTCGCCCGCGAATTGTCGGGGATTGCGCTGTATGGCGACGCCGATACCTGGTGGGGCAATGCGGCCGGGCGCTACCAGCGCGGCGGCGATCCCGTCTTGGGCGGAGTGCTGGTGTTCCGCCGGACCTCGCGGCTGCGCTCGGGGCATGTGTCGGTGGTGACCGGGGTGGTCGGCGAGCGGCAGATCCTGGTGACGCAGGCGAACTGGGTGCCGGCGTACCTGGACGAGGACCAGCTTGTGGTGGACGTGTCGCCGGGCAACGACTGGAGTCGGGTGCGGGTATGGTATCCGCCGGTAAGCCAGCTTGGCATCCATGTCTACGCCACCCACGGCTTCATCCATCCGCCGCGGCCGGCCTCGCCGGCGGAGCTGGCGCGCGCGGTGCCGGCGGCGGCGCGTTATGCGTTGGACACGACGGGGCGGCCACCGCCGCGCGCTCGTTACGGCGGCTAGCCGGGCCCGGCGCGGGCACGTGCCGATCGTGGAAGGAAGTAGCGGGCACGTGCCGATCGTGGACGGAAGTATAGGCATCGGGGCGCAAACATCGCTTGCATCGGCGGAGCCGGCAGGCCATGTGAAGGCAAGGTGGGGGTGAAGGCGAGGTCGGGCAGCACCCCCGGTTGGAGGAATTCATGGGTAGTTTCAGCATCTGGCACTGGCTGATCGTTCTCGCCGTGGTGTTGCTGCTGTTCGGCAGCGGCAAGATCAGCGGGCTGATGGGCGACTTCGCCAAGGGCATCAAGTCGTTCAAGAAGAACATGGCCGAGGAAGACGACGCCTCGATGGAAGCCAGCGCCGAAAAGCCGCCCGGGACGATCCCGGGGCCTGGCGCCGGCAACAAGTCGGCCAACAACCAGTCCACCGCCGCCCGCCAGGGTTGAACGGCAGGGTTGGGCGGGTGGTCGCAGCGGGGGGGCTTTCAATCGCCATGCCCCCGCCATGCTGACGCCCGCCGCCGTACTGACCGACATCGAGGGCACGACCACTCCGGCCGCCTTCATCCATGGCGTGCTTATACCCTTTGCACGTGACGCCCTGCCCGACTGGGCGGCACGCATCGACCTGCCGGAGGTCGCCGGCGTCCTGGCCGAAGTGCGCCGCATGGTGCCCGACCAGGCCGAGTTGACCACGCTGCGCCGCTGGAGCGAACAGGACCTGAAGCTGGCGCCGTTGCAGCAGCTTCAGGGCATGATCTGGGAACAGGGCTATGCCGATGGCGCGCTGCGCGGCGAGGTTTTCGCCGATGTGGCAGCGCATCTGCGGCTGTGGTCGCACAAAGGCGTCAGGGTGTTCACCTACAGTTCCGGCTCGATCCAGGCGCAGCGGCTGATCTTCGGCCATTCGCGCGAGGGCGATCTGTCCGGCCTGCTCGCCGGTTTCTTCGATACCCGGATCGGCAGCAAGCGCGAACCCGACAGCTATGTGCGCCTGGCCATCGGCATGAACGTGCCGACCGCCAAGGTTGCCTTCCTGTCGGACATGGAGGCGGAACTGGACGCCGCTTCGGTGGCGGGCATGCGCACCTGCCACATCGCGCGCGAGGGCACCCGCGCCGTGCCGTCCGAGCGCCACCCGTCGGCCGCCGATTTCGCCGAGGCCGCGGCGCTGCTTGGCCTGCCGTGCGCGGCGTAATACCAGCCGCCGTTGGTGATGACCGATCCCAGAAAGGCAAGACCAGGGCTCTGCCCTGGACCCGCCGAAGGCCGAGGGCCTTTGGAAACCCATCTATTTCAACGATATGAGGTCCAGGGGCTCAGCCCCTGGCGGGGCGCGGGGCAGCGCCCCGTGCTTGCTTTGGGGCGGTCATTCATTTCGGCGGTTGGTATAAGCCCGTTCAATCCCCCGCCTTGCCCCACCACACGCCGCCCGGAGTCGCCGCATGACCCTGCACCATGTGCCTGCCACGCCGAAGACCGTGCGCTGGGGCATTTTCGACGCCGCCATCCCGCCGGTGCTGAACGTGCGGTCGGGCGACACTGTGTTGCTGGAATGCGTCTCCGGCGGGCCGGACGTGATGCCGCCGCCGGGCTCGGGCATGCGGGTGCCACCGGCGCTGGCGGCCATCCATGCCTCCGACCTGCCGCGGGCCGGCGGGCACATCATCACCGGGCCGGTGGCGGTGGAAGGGGCGATGCCCGGCGACATGCTGGAGGTGCGCATCGATGCCATCGAACTGGGCAACGACTGGGGGTTCTGCGGCTTCCGCCCGCTGGCCGGCACCCTGGCCGAGGATTTTCCCGAGCGCTTCCTCAGCCACATACCGGTGGACCGCGCCGCCGGCTCCTGCCGCCTGCCCTATGGGGTGGAACTCAAGCTGGCGCCGTTCTTCGGCGTGATGGGCGTGGCGCCGCCGCCGGGCTACGGCACCATCTCCACCATCCAGCCCCGCCAGCACGGCGGCAACCTCGACAACAAGGAACTTGTCGCCGGCAGCACGCTGTTCCTGCCGGTGCTGGCCCCGGGCGCGCTGTTCTCGGCCGGCGACGGGCACGGGGTGCAGGGCGACGGCGAGGTGTGCATCAACGCGCTGGAGATCTGCATGAACGGCACCTTCACCCTGGTGCTGCATAAGGCCACCGGCCCCGAGCCCTTGCTGCGCTACCCGCGCGCCGAGACGGCAACGCACTTCATCTCCATGGGCATGCACGAGGACCTCGACCAGGCGATGAAGACGGCGCTGCGCGAGATGATCGCCTTCATCTGCGCCCGCTCCAACCTGTCGCGCGAGCAGGCGTACCAGTTCTGCTCGCTGGCCGTGGATTTCCATGTCACCCAGACGGTGAACGGGGAAAAGGGCGTGCACGGGATGCTCAGGAAAGGCCTGCTGTTCTAGCCGTTGGTGCCAAGCGGCACAGCCAGGGGGCCGCAAGCAGCGATAACCCCAACATCTTGGGGTCAAAACCCAGGTTGTCCACAACTTTTTGCGTCCGCGAGCCCCCGAGCCGGTTGACCATGTCGTAGATACGACTACCGTATGTTGTGTCGCATGCGCGAGGGAGCCACGAGATGGAGTGGAATGACGAGACGATTGCGCGACTTCGCGCGCTCTGGGCCGAGGGCCTGTCCACCGCCGAGATCGGCCGCCGGATGGGAGTCTCGAAGAACGCGGTTGTCGGCAAGGCACATCGCCTGAACCTGACGGCACGGCCGTCGCCGATCCGCCGAGAGGGTGCGCCCGCAACGCCGCGCGTGGCCACGCCACGCCGTGTCACCGGCCCGACCCTGCCGCCGCTGCAAGCCGCCGCGGTGGCGCCGCCGGGACAGCCGAATGCGCCGATTTCCACACCTTCCGTCGCAAACGCACCGCCCCCCGCGGCCCCGCGCGTGGTGTCGGTCCGCCCGGCAGCCACCTCGTTCCGCGCGCCCCGGCCGCAGGCCTGCTGCTGGCCGATCGGCGAGCCGGGCACCAAGGGATTCCGTTTCTGCGACGCCGGATCGACGACCGGAAAACCGTACTGCGCCGAGCACGCCGCCCTGGCCTATGTGAAGGTGCGCGACCGGCGCGACGAAGCAGCGGCCTGACGCGCCGCCGCCCGATCAGACAGGCATCTTCCGCCCCTGCCGGGCGCGGCCTATCCGGGCTGCTTCCTCCCGGCCGCCGGCCAGGATGCGGACCCCGTCGGCAATGCGCTGGTCCACATTGGCCGGCCAGCAGGCCTCCAGGAAGGCAAGCCCGTTGCGCTGGCAGGCGCGCAGGATGCGGTCGCGCGCCGACTGCATCTCCGGCGGATAGGGGTCGTTGCGGGTGGTCAGGTAGCCGAGCGCGAAGCCCAGGTCGCCCGGCCCGATCTCGGCGTAGGCGAGGCCCGGCACCGCCAGGATCTCCTCGCAGCGCGCCACGCCCTCGGGACTTTCCAGCTTCACACCGAGCATGAGTTCGCCCTTCGGGTTGAGTGGCCAGGGGTCGCAGCGCTGCTTGTACTGGATCGGGTCCAGCCCCCAGACATGCCCGGCCTCCGGCTCCGAGCCCTGGCCGCGCGTGCCAATGCCGAGATAAAGGCGGCCGTCCGGGTCGCGCCGGGGCATGCCGCGCGGCTTTCCCGCCATGCGCTCCAGCGGCGAGGGAATGGCGGGGTCCACGCCCTGGGCACCAATCGGGTAGCGGCAGGCCTCGACGAAGGCGCGCACCGCCTCGGGCGTCTCGGCCTGGCAAAGGATGATGCCATGCGCGCCGCGGCCGAGAATCTGGCGGAACTGCCAGGCGTTGTGGCGCACATTGGTCTCGTCGGTGCCGTTCACCGGGGCCTCGACGATCACCGTGGGTGTGCGGTGGCCGCTGCGCGTGGGCCCGCCATCCACCAGGCCGCGCATGTAGTTCATCAGCCCGCCCATGTCGAAGGCGCCGTGCTCCATGCCGATGTTGATGTAGTCGGCCCAGGTCTGGGCGTCCTTGCAGCCTTCCTCGTAGGTCAGGACGTGGCCGGTGTGATGGCCGGTGTAGTAGACGGCGATATCCTGCGACAGCAGTTCGATGCAGCGGTTGATGCGCGCGGCCATGGACGGTTCCCCTCGTTCGTGGCGCGAGGCTAGCACGGCGCGTCCGCACCGGAAGGCCGCGGGTCAGGCGTGCCGCACCCGGTGCAGCAGGTCATCGGCGGCGGCGCGGTCCATCCGCAGGGCCTGGACAGCGACCGACTGGGCGAAGCCGGCGCGGGCGAGCACGGCCAGTTCGCGGCGCACCACCTCGGGGCTCACCGCTTCGGCCGCACGGAACGCGCCGATGCGGCGGCGGCGGGTGAGGGTGACCGCGGCGGCCAACTCGGCCTGCGGGTCGTCGGGAATGGCTGCCTGGGCGGTTTCGGCGGCGATGCCGCGGGCCGCGAGATGGGCGGCGACGGCCCGGCGGGAACGGCCGGCGCGCGTAAGGTTGCGGGCGCGGCTTTCGGCGAAGGCGGCGTCGTTCACCAGGCCCTGGGTCACCAACCGGTCGGCCACCGCACGCGCGTGGCCACGGGCGACGGCGGCGGGATCGCCCGCATCCTGATGCCCCTCCGCGCCGGCGGCCCGCAGCCAGCGGGCGATGCGCCGGTCGAGCACGGCGACCAAGCCGGCGCGGGTGGCGGCATAGCGGGCAAGATGAGCCAGGGCGGCCTCGTGCAGGGCCGCTTCGCTGGGAGGGGGGCCGGCGGGACGAGGGCCGGCGGGAACAGGGCCTGCGGGGCCAGGGCGGCGTGACATGCGGGCCAGGATGCCACGGCATCCGGTCCGGGGAAATTCGTTCGTGGTTTCCGGCCTCGAACGACAATATTGGTGCATTGCCGCCATGCACGGCGGTGGCGACGTTTGACTCGGCCCCACCGGCCAGCCCAATGTCTTCGCTTCCCCGGAACCGGTCGCGCAGGGGCGCGATAGCGGTCGCAATCCTGGTGGAGCAATCGTCCCCCGCGTGGGGACCAATGAGGGTCATCCGGATATGATTTCCGCCCTGCTGCCGAACTACAACCGCGCCGACCTTGCTTTCGAGCGGGGCGAGGGCGCTTGGCTGTGGACGACGGACGGGCGACGATTCCTCGATTTCGGGTCGGGCATCGCCACTGCATCGCTGGGCCATGGCCACAAGGGCCTCGCTGATGCCATCGCTGCCCAGGCGCACAAGGTGATGCACGTCTCCAACCTGTACCGCATCCCGCAGGCCGAGCAGCTTGCCGCCCGGCTGGTGGCGGCGACGTTCGCGGACACGGTGTTCTTCTGCAACTCGGGCGCCGAGGCCAACGAGGGCCTGATCAAGATGGTCCGCAAGACCATGTCCGCGACCGGCAAGCCCGAGCGCTTCGGCATCATCTGCTTCGAGGGCGCGTTCCACGGCCGCACCCTGGCCACCCTGGCCGCCACTGGCAACGACCACTACCTGGAAGGCTTCGGCCCGAAGGTAGAGGGATTCAAGCACGTGCCGCTGAACAACATGAACGCGGTGCGCGACGCCATCGACGGGCACACCGCCGGCATTCTGGTGGAGCCGGTGCAGGGCGAGGGCGGCATGCGCTCGGCCGACGTGCAGTTCCTGCGCGACCTGCGCGTCATGTGCGATGAGTTCGGCCTGGTAATGGCGCTGGACGAGGTGCAGTGCGGCATGGGGCGCACCGGCAAGCTGTTCGCCCATGAGTGGGCGGGCATCGAGCCCGATGTCATCTCCTCGGCCAAGGGCATCGGCGGCGGCTTCCCGCTCGGCGCCGTGCTGGCCAAGGAGTGGGTGGGCCGCCACCTGGTTCCCGGCACGCACGGCACGACGTTCGGCGGCAACCCGCTGGCCTGCACCGCTGGCAACGCGGTGCTGGACGTGATCCTGGCCCCCGGCTTCCTGGCCGAGGTGGTGCGCAAGGGCGAGATGCTGAAGGACGGCGTGCAGAAGCTGATCGCCGACTTCCCCGCGATTTTCGCCGAGGCGCGCGGCCAGGGCCTGATGCAGGGCATCAAATGCGTGATCCCGGCCGGCCAGGTGCAGGTCGCCTTCACCGGCGAGGGTCTGATGACGGTCACCGCCGGCGAGAACGTGGTGCGCCTGGTGCCGCCGCTGGTGACCAGCGAGGCCGACCTCAGCGAGGCGCTGGTCATGATGCGCCGCGCAGCGCAGGGCCTGGCCTCGGCGGCGAAGGCTGCGGCGCAGTGATCGCGCCAGGAAGGCCCGTGCCGTGAGTGGAGCCGCATTGCGCCGCGCGAGCCTTCGCGGCGGGGCGCAAGCGGGCAGGCTGGAGGGCGGTGAGCCGGAGGCTCTCCGCCACTTCATCGACATCCGCGACCATGATTCCGCGTCGCTGCGCGGCATGCTGGAGGTCGCCGCCGGCTACAAGCGGGCACTGAAGTCCGGCGCCCCGCCCGCTCGACCGCTGGCCGGCAAGACCCTGGCGATGATCTTCGAGAAGCCCTCCACCCGCACCCGCGTCAGCTTCGAGGTGGGCATGCGGCAACTGGGTGGCGACGTGATCAACCTCACCTCGGCGGACATGCAGCTCGGCCGCGGCGAGACGATCGCAGATACCGCGCGGGTGTTGTCGCGCTATGTCGATGCCATCGTGATGCGCACCCATGCCCACGCGCGGCTGCTGGAACTGGCGAAATATGCCACGGTGCCGGTGATCAACGGCCTGACCGATGCCAGCCACTCGGTGCAGCTCATGGCCGACGTGATGACCTTCGAGGAATATCGCGGCCCAATCGCCGACCAGGTGGTGGCGTGGTGCGGCGACGGCAACAACGTGGCGCGCAGCTGGATCGAGAGTGCTGCGCGCTTCGGCTTCACCCTGCGCCTGGCCACGCCGGCGAGCCTGCGCCCGCCGGCCGAACTGGTGGAATGGGCGCTGGCGCAGGGCGCCAGGATCGAGCTGACCAACGATCCGCAGGCGGCGGTGGCCGGCGCGCGCTGCGTGGTGACCGACACCTGGGTGAGTATGGGCGACGATCCCAACTCCAGCCGGCACAACCTGCTCGCCCCATATCGCGTCACCTCGGCGCTGATGCAAGCGGCGGCGGCGGATGCAATCTTCATGCATTGCCTGCCAGCCCATCGCGGCGAGGAGGTTACCGACGAGGTGATCGACGGGCCGCAGAGTGTGGTGTTCGACGAGGCGGAGAACCGGTTGCACGCGCAAAAGGGCGTGCTGGCCTGGGCGATGTGCGCCGCCGGCTGATACCTTGGCTCGCGATTCGCGACCCATGGCATCGTGTTCCTGTCTTGCCCGCCGCCACTGGCCATCCCGGCCCGCATCTGCCGCAAACGAAAATCCCTCGCACCGGGCTGCCGGTGCGGGGGATCTTCGTTTGGGCGAAGCCGCGGCTCAGCGTGCCCGGCGGCGCACCAGTGCGAGCGCCCCAAGCGCCAGGGCCATGATCGGCGCGCCGGCCGGCGCCGGAACTTCATTGACCGGTGCCGCCAGCATTGTGGTGCGCAGCGTGAAGGACTCGGCATTGACCAGATCGCCCACTTCGATGGCGAAGTTGAGGTTCAGGTTCGCAAGGTCCTCGATCACACCTTGCGACATCACGCCATCAAGCCCAAGAAAGTCCACGGCATCGTCGTATGTGGCAAAGGTCGCTGGAACCAGCAGCGACGCCGCAGTGCCAAGGCTGATGTCAACCACGTCGCGGCGCACCTCCCACTGGCCGTCAGGATTGAGCCACGCCATCAGCAGTGCATCCGTGGAGGCGTCGTTGTCGTTGTCCCAGAAAGCGCCGGTCGGCACGGAACTCTGCGATAGCCACGAGCCGAACAGAGCCTCGTAGGGGCCGAAAAACCCCGTACTCGCAATGGATGTCTCCGTCGTGGAGACGCTCAGGCCCGTCCGCTCTGGAGCAAAAAACCCGTCCAGGGAAAAGTTCGGGTTATCCGCAGCATCGCCGAACAGACCGAAGGGAAACTGGGTGCTGACAGCGCCCGAACCATCCGGCTGCGCCTTGAAACCCGAGGAGATGGTGACGCCTTGGCCTGTCTGCGCCTGCACAAAGGAATCACCGACGCCAAATCCCAGTTCGACCGAGAACTGCGCCACCCCCTGACCCGTCAGATTAATCAGGCGATGGAACACCTGATAGGTGCTTGAGGTCGGATTGCCGTCACCGTCGAGCGCGTTCACGGCATCAAAGACCAGATCAACCGGGCAAACCCCGTCGTCTGCTGCTTGATCCGCTTGCCACTCTGGAAAGGGCTTGTGCAGGTGGCGCCTAGGTTAGATGTCATCAGGCAACCGGAGAGGGTGATGCCGCCCGGGCCGCCTTGGGTATAGATTTCCGGCTGCACCTTAATGCCCGGGCTGACGGCTTCTGGCGGTGTGAAGGCGATCCTGCCGGTCGGGGCAGAGGCCGGATTTGCCGCATCACCATCGTAGATCACGCTGTAGCCGGTAACGCCATCCGCAGGGGTCGCTCCGACTGAAACATTCCCGGTATTCCAACCGGTGATCGTGCCCGCCGACGCTGGCGCAGTGAACATCGTTGAACCTAAGAAAGCCGCTGCCGCAAACTTGAGGACCTTGTTCAACCCGCTTCTCCTGGAAAATGAAAATCACAAAGGTAGCTCGGCAAGATCCGCGCCAACGTGCTTTTACCTTTGAATTCAATGCGATGGCATCGATCTACCGGGCCAGTTCGGTGGGTATGTAAAGGTTACGGACGCACTTCCGCGCTGAATTTTGGCAGCGCAAGAAACATACCATAATATTCTTCTTTTAATTCAATTACTTGAGCTTCGTCCACGCTAGAATCTACAAACCCCACCGAAGCACAAAATGTGACATAGAGTGGAAATTTGCACATGCAGAAACTTCTATTCCGTTGTTCTATATAGATAATATTTTCCTTATGTTCCCATGCGACAGGCTCAGATGCTGTACAGAATCCCGACACCCAGTGCCGAGGCGAGCATTGCCGACGGCGCATCAGTCACGGTAACGTGACTGCCTGAAGCTCCGCAACAGCTCATGCCAACCGCCGTCAAGAATGATCCTTCGTTAGGCAAGGCCAAGGCTTCGCCCTGGACCCACCAGGGGCCAAGCCCCTGGACCTTAACTATATGATAATAAAATGGTTTCCAAAGGCCGCCGGCCTTTGGTGGGTCCAGGGCAAAGTCCTGGCCTTGCCTTTGTACATCGGTCAATCAATAGGGCGATTGGTACCAGTAGAGGCCGTCCGCGGAAGCGGTCGGACAGATGAAGCGGTTACGGTTCACGGAAGAGGTGAACCGCAAACATGTGCACTGCCTCTACCGGGAGGGGAAGCTGGTGGTGCGCCGTCGCGGTGGCCGCAAGCGCGCCTCGGGCCTGCGGCGCCCATCGAGGCACCGCAGGGCGCCAACCAGCGCTGGTCGTTAGACTTCGTGTCGGACCAACTGACCGATGGCGGGCGTTTTCGCAACATGGCGGCGGTCGACGACTTCACGCAGGAATCCCGGGCCCTGCTGGGCGACGTGGCTCAGCGCCCGCCTCCCGCCGGGGAACACCGGTGGGGAGCATTGCCGAATGAGGCATACGAACCATCAAACCAAAGGTTCAAATCACCTGCGGGCTCTACCCATCGATGGATGAAGGTTGGGGGTCACGTCGTCGGCGCTGTTGCACCGCGGGCTGCGAGCAACGACGATACCCGTGATTGATCAGAGGGAAGACTAGGCGATGACCGGTTACGTGCATCCCGAATACCTCGTGGACACCGCTTGGCTGGCCGCCCATCTGGGTGACCCCGGCGTGGTGGTGCTAGACTGCACCACCCATCTCGTGCCCGAGCCCACCGCCGGCTACAGCGTGGTGAACGGCCGCGCCGATTTCGAGCGCGGCCACATCCCGGGCGCGCAATATGCCGACCTGCAGGCCGACCTGTCGGACCCGCACCACCAGTTCCGCTTCATGCTGCCCGCGCCGGAGCGCTTCGCGGCCGCCATGTGCCACCTGGGCCTGAGCGATGCGACACGCGTGGTGCTGTACAGCACCGCCAATGTGTGGTGGGCCAGCCGGGTCTGGTGGCTGCTGCGGGTGTTCGGCCACGACAACGCGGCGGTGCTGGATGGCGGCTGGCAGAAATGGTCGGCCGAGGGGCGGCCCAGCGAAACCGGGCCGGCAAAGGCACGCCCGCAAGCCGCGTTCACCGCCCGCCCGCCACGCCCGCTGATGGCCGACCGCGACGAGGTGCTGGCAGCGATCGGCGACGGGGCGGTGTGCACCATCAACGCCCTGCGCCCCGAGCAGCACACCGGCAGCGGCGGCGTGCAGTACGGACGCCCGGGCCGCATCGCCGGCAGCGTGAACGTGGCGGCGAGCGCATTGCTCGACCCCACCACCAATGCGTTCCTGCCGGCCGATGTGCTGCGCCGGAAATTCGCCGAAGTGGGTGCGCTGGACCGCCGCGTCATCACCTATTGCGGCGGCGGCATCGCGGCGAGCGCCGACGCGCTGATCCTCACCATGCTCGGCCACAAGGACGTCAAACTCTACGACGCCTCGCTCAGCGAATGGGTGAAGGACCCGAGTCTGCCGATGGAAATCGGGTAAGCAAGAATCTTCTTTTTCTGTAGAAAAAGAAGCAAAAAGACTCTCTCTCATTTGCAGTCTGACTCAAACGGGTGAAGGTTTTTTGGTGCTTTTTCTTAAAAAAGAACATTCTTCCTTCACGAAACCGGCACGCCCGCCAGCGTAATCCGATGCATCAGCCGCCGGTGCCCGTGATAGTCGTTCAGCGCCAAGTGCCACGTGGCCCGGTTGTCCCAGAACGCCATTGAGCCCGGCTGCCAGCGGAAGCGGCAGGTGAGCTCCGGGCGCACCGCGTGGCGGTACAGGTAGTCGAGCAGCGGGCGGGACTCATCGTCCGTCCAGCCGTCGAAGCGCAGGGTGAAGCCAGGGTTTACATAGAGTGCCCGCTTGCCGCTGATGGGGTGGGTGATCACCACGGGGTGCACCGCGTCCTGGGTGGCGAGGTCGGAATTGAGCAGGCGTCCCTTCAAGTCGTCGCCGCGCCCGGCCTTGGGGCCAAAGACGTGGCGGCTGGAATGGACCGCGCGCAGCCCGTCCAGCGTGGCCTTCAACCCGTCCGATAGCGCGTCGTAGGCGGCGTACATGCTGGAGAACATCGTGTCGCCGCCGACCTCCGGCACCTCACGGGCGTAGAGCACGGAGCCGAGGGCGGGGATTTCGTCGTAGCTGTGGTCGGTGTGCCAGCCGCCGCCTATGTTCTTCTTCTGGTCAGGCTCCTTGCGCACCTCGGCGATCTGCGGCCAGCCCTCGGCGGTCTTGAAGAAGCGGTTGACGTCGATCGGCGCGAACTGCTCGGCGAACGCGATGTGCTGCGCCTCGCTGATCTGCTGATCGCGGAAGAAGATCACGCCGTGCGCGCCGAGCGCCTCGCGCAGCGCCGCCACCGTGGCCGGCGGCAGCTTGCGGGAGATGTCGATTCCGCGGATCTCGGCCCCGCAGGCGCCGGCGACCGGCATAACCATCATCTGTTGCGCGTCCATTCCGCATTCTTCCTAGTTGCGAGCAGTCTTGGGGCCAGGATGCCGCCGGTCAAGCATCCGCGCCCAGCGCTCGCGATGCCTGCTCGAAGGTGCCACGGCTGAGGCCGGGGAGAGCCAGGATGTGGCGCAGTGCGGCGCGCATATGCACCTGGCGCCCGGCATCCTGGCGGCGCCACTGGCCCAGCGGTGCCACCAGGCGGGCGGCGGACTGGCTGTTGGCCGGGTCGAGCGCCGTGATCGCCTCGGCCAGGAAGCGGTAGCCAGCGCCTGAGGCATCATGGAAACGCACCTGGTTGGCTGGGAAGGCGGCCAGCAGGGAGCGGGCGCGGTTGGGATTGCGCAAGTCGAAGTCAGAATGGCGATAGAGCGCCTGCACCCGCGCCAGCGCATCGGCGCGCGGCGACAGCGCCTGCAGGGTGAACCACTTATCCAGCACCAGGTCCTCGTGGCGCCAGCGGGCGTGGAAGTCGGCCAGCGCCGCCTCGCCCGCCGGGTCGTCGCTGGCGGCGAGCACGTCCAGCGCGGCGAGCGTGTCGGTCATGTTGCCGGCTGCGTCGAACTGCGCCTTCGCCAGCCGCACCCCGTCCTCGCCGGCGGCGGCGAGGTAGGCAAGGCAGGCATTGCGCAGGGCGCGCCGGCCGATCGCCAGGCCGTCGATGCGGTACGGCCCACCGTCCGCAAGCCGGTCGTAGGTCGGGCGCATCAGCGGCGCCAGCGCATAGCCCAGGGCACGGCGCAGGGCTTGGCGCACCTGGTGGATGCCTTCGACATCCACCACCGCCATGCGGTCGGCGACCGTGCTTTCGGCCGGCAGGGCGAGACAGGCCGCGGCAAAGGCCGGATCGGTGTCGGCGGCCTGGAGCGTGGCGGTGAAGGCAGCATGCAGGCCCTGGTCCAGCCCCACGTCGTGCCCGCCTGCGGTCGCGGCCACGATGCGCTCCAGCATCAGGTCGGCGGCGTAGCTTTGCAACGAATCCCAGCGCACGAACGGGTCGGTATCGTGCGCGGCGAGGAAGCGCAGCCGCTCCCGCTCCGGGCCGATCAGCTTCACCGGGGCGGAGAAGCCGCGCAGCAGCGAGGGCACGGGCGGGGCGTCGATGCCCTCGAAGGTGAAAGTCTGCTCGGCCTCGGTCAGCAGCAGCATGCGCTCGGCCACCTGGGTGCCATCGCGCGCCAGCAGGCCCATGGCCACAGGAATGGGCAGCTTTTGCTTGTCCGGCTGGCCCGGGGTGGGCCTGGTCTCCTGGCGCAGGGTCAGGGTGTAGCGGCCCGCGTCGGCGTCGTGCGCCTCGGCAAACGACAGTTCGGGCGTGCCGGCCTGCGAATACCAGCCGAGGAACGCCGACAGGTCGATGCCGGCGGCGTCCTGCATCGCGGTCACGAAATCCTCGATGGTGACGGCCTGGTTGTCGTGGCGGGCGATGTAGAGGTCCATGCCGGCGCGGAAGGCCGCGGCGCCGACCAGGCGGTGGATCATCCGCACCACCTCTGCGCCCTTGTTGTAGATCGTGGCTGTATAGAAATTGTCGATGGCGATGTAGCTGTCCGGCCGCACTGGGTGGGCCAGCGGGCCGGCATCCTCGCGGAACTGGGCGGCGCGCAGGGCCCGCACGTCGCCCAGGCGCTTGACCGCGGGGCTGCCCATGTCTGCGCTGAACTGCTGGTCGCGGAAGACCGTCAGCCCCTCCTTCAGCGAAAGCTGGAACCAGTCGCGGCAGGTGACGCGGTTGCCGGTCCAGTTGTGGAAGTATTCATGGGCGATCACCGCCTCGATGCCCTGGTAGTCGGCGTCGGTGGCGGCCTCCGGCCGGGCGAGCACATATTTTGTATTGAATACGTTGAGGCCCTTGTTCTCCATCGCGCCCATGTTGAAGTCGGAAACCGCGGCGATGTTGAACACGTCGAGGTCGTATTCCAGGCCGTAGACGTCCTCGTCCCACTTCATCGAACGCTTCAGCGAGTCCATCGCGTGCCCGCAGGCATCCTCGTGGCCCTTGCGCACCCAGATGGCGAGGTCGACATGCCGGCCAGAACGGGTGGTGAAGCTGTCGCGCACCGCCACGAGGTCGCCGGCGACCAGGGCGAAGAGATAGGCTGGCTTGGGGTGCGGGTCGGTCCAGGTGGCCCAGTGCATCGCGCCATCTATGCCCGCGGCGGTCGGGTTGCCGTTGCCCAGCAACACCGGCACGGCGGTGCGGTCGGCGACGATGGTGGTGGTATACCGGGCCATCACATCGGGCCGGTCGGGAAAGAAGGTGATGCGGCGGAAGCCCTCGGCCTCGCACTGGGTGAAATAGGCCCCGCCGGAGGTGTAGAGGCCGGAAAGCTCGGTGTTGGCGTCCGGTGCGATGCGGGTTTCGATCTCCAGCACGGCTTCGTCCGGCACGTCGTCGATTTCCAGCGATCCGTCGGGCAGCAGGCGGAAGCGGTTGGCGCCGAGCGCCTCGCCGTCCAGCCGCACGCCCATCAGGGTCAGCACCTCGCCGTCCAAGCGCAGCTTGGCCGTGGCGTCGCCATGGGCTGGGTTGCGGCGCACCGCCAGGCACGAGCGCACGATGGTCGCGGCCGGGTCGAGCTCAAAGCGCAGATCGACCGTATCGACCAGGAAGGCCGGCGGACGGTAGGCGGTGCGCAAGGTGGGGAGGGGCTGGGTCATGGTCGCTCCGTCGCGGCTGGGTGGGGCGTCAGGTTTCGGGGGTCAGCGGCAGCCAGACCGAGAAGACCGCGCCATGGCCCTCCTGGCTGTCGATCGTCAGCCGGCCGCGGTGGCGGTTGACGATATGCTTCACGATCGCGAGCCCCAGCCCGGTGCCCCCGGCGGTGCGGCTGCGCCCCTTGTCCACACGATAGAACCGTTCAGTCAGGCGCGGCAGGTGAGCGCGCGGAATGCCGGCCCCGTCGTCGCGCACCGACAACACCACGCCGGGCCGCTGGGCGAAGCGGTTGCCGGGCGGCGTGCGCTGCAGCGACACCCGCACGGTGCCACCCTCGCGACCATATTTCACCGCGTTGTCCACCAGGTTGGTGGCCACCTGGGCCATCTGGTCGGCATCCGCGATGACATGGGGCAGTTCCGGCCCGATCTCCAGCTCCAGCGTCTGCCTGCGGTCGCGCAGCCGCATCTCGAAGCCGGCCAGCACGCGCGCGAGCACCGCGGCGAGGTCCACACTGTCCGCGGGCGGGGTGTGTTCGGTGAGTTCGACGCGCGACAGGCTGAGCAGATCGTCGATCAGCCGATTCATGCGCGCCGCCTGATCGGCCATGATCGCCAGGAAGCGCTGCTGTGCCGGCGGATCGTCGGCGGCGGGGCCGCGCAGGGTCTCGACGAAGCCCATCAGGCTGGCCAGCGGGGTGCGCAGCTCGTGGCTGGCATTGGCGACGAAATCGGCACGCATACGCTCCACGGCGCGTTCGCGGGTGCGGTCGGACAGGATCAGCAGCGCCTGGGCGCCGTCCGCCAGGCGTTGCCTGAAATAGATCACCGTGGCCTGCACCTCGCGCTCCACCGGCACCGGCAGCACCAGGTCGGCGGTCTGCGGGGTCTGTTCGCGCCAGGCGCGGTCGATGGCCTCGCGCAGCAGCGGGTGGCGCAGCACGGCCGGCATGTCGTCGCCGAACGCAGCCCGGGCGGCGGCGTTCACGCGGTGGGCGGCGCGCTGGGCATCCAGCACCAGTAGGGGGTCGGGCAGGCGCTCGATGATCGTCTCGTTGGCGCGCAACGCCTCGCCGACCTCGTCGGCGCGCTGGGCAAGAGAGCGCGCCATGCGCTCAATGCGCCCGGCAATGCGCCCAACTGGCTTGAGCATCGGCAACAGATCGCGTGCCGGGTTGGGCGCGCTGGGATACGCGCTGTCCAGCACGGCGGTCAGCCGGTCGAGGTCGCGCACCCATAGGGCGGCGGCCACCAGCGCGGCGGTGGCAACGCAGGCAGCGGCCACCAGGGTGGGCAGCGCTGCCAGTTCCCCGGCCCCCCACAGGACAGCCAGCACCAACAGCGGCACCCCACCCACGCCCGCAGCCACCCCCAGCACGGACGGTGCCCGCATGTGCTCCCCCGACCAGCTTTCCGGGAAGGCCTACAGGCCGGGCGTGCCGGCCATGTCGGGCGCCGGTTCGATGATCACCGGGCCGCCGCGCCGGATCTCGAACAGCGCCAGGCCGCGCCGCACGGTGCCGTCGGGCTGCAGGGCGAGCACGCCGTTGACCCCGGCGAAACCTTCGGGTCTGGCCAGCAGCATCGTCGAATAGCCGCCCTCGAATGCCAGCACCCGGGCGATCGAGGCGGCGTCGAAGGCGAAGTCGGCCAAGCCCGGTGCCGGGGTGCCGTACTGGGCCTGGTACTGGGCATCGAAAGCCGCTCGCGCGTCGGGGTCGGGGGCGGCAAACCAGGCGCCGTTGATATCGGCGCCGGCGCGCGCGACCGGAGCCGCCCACAGCGCCGGGCCCAGCACGCGCACCGCCGGCGCATCCAGGTCGTAATACGGCAACAGACTCGCGATGGTGCCCAGCCTCTCGCCCATGTCGGCCAGCAGCAGCGCATCGATCGGCGGCGCCGGAATCGGCGTGCGCGCCAATTCGGCGGCCCGGCGCCTTCCCTCCGCGGTGCGTGCGGCACGGGCCTGGCGGATCTGCGCGTCGATCGGGCCGCGGCGGCTGGAATACGCCGCCACGTCACGCATGGTGGTGTTGATCGACGCCGTCGTGCCGGAATGGAAGCGGATATCCGCCGGGGACAGCCCGGCTGAGCGGACGGTGTCGTCCAGCGCGTTCGCCATCGCGCGGCCGAACTCCGTCTCCGGCAGCACCGCGGCGAATCGCGCCTTGCCCTGTCCGGTGGCCGCGGCGACCAGGCGGCGGACCTGCTGCCCAGGGGTCAGCCCCAGGGTCCAGACGCCGGGCCGCGCCTGAGTGGCGTCGTTGGTGAAGGCCAGGACCGGCACGCCCGCCGCCTGTGCCTCTGGGGCAACCGCTGCGGTTTCGGCGGCGGTCAGCGGGCCGATGATCATGCCGGCCCCGGCGGCCAGCGCCGCCCTAGCAGCGGCGGCGGCGCCCTGGGGCGTGCCTTGGGTGTCGCGCACGTCCAGCGGCGGGGAACCGGGCGGGGACAGCGCCAGTTGCGCGGCATTGGCCAGCGCCCGGCCCCGCTCGGCGTTCGCCCCGGTCAGCGGCGCCAGCAGCACCACGCCACGCCCGGCCGGGGCTATGGTCGACAGGGCATCCCGGCCCGGCGCCAGGCGTGGACCATCGCCGCTGCGCGGCGCGGGCGATACATTACAGGCCGCCAGTGCTAGCGTTCCCGCCAACAGCGCGAATGTCCGACGAAGCATGCGACATGTCCTCCAGACCACAAGACGATAGCGAACCCGGCGACGGCGACAATCCCGGCGACAGCCCCGCCGGGCCAGCGCCCTCGCACCCGCCCGAGGGTCTTGTGCTGGTTTCGACGCCGATCGGCAACCTTGGCGACATCACAGCAAGGGCACTGGCCGCGCTGCGCGCCGCCGATCTCCTGCTGTGCGAGGACACGCGCACCACCGCGCGGCTGCTTGCGGCCTATGGCATTTCGGTCCGCACCGCGCCGCTGCATGAGCACAACGAGGACCGCCAGATCGCCCATGTGCTCGCCCTGCTACGCGAAGGACGGCGCGTGGCCCTGGTATCGGATGCCGGCACGCCGCTGGTCAGCGATCCCGGCTATCGCCTGGTGCGCGCGGCGCTGGCCGAGGGGTTGGCGGTGACGGGCGTGCCGGGCGCCAATGCCGCGCTGCTGGCGCTGGTACTGTCGGGCCTGCCGCCGCAGCCCTTCCTGTTCCTGGGCTTCCCACCGCCGCGCCAGGCGGCCAGGCTCGCCGCCTTTGCCGGGCTGCGCGCGGCGGAACGGGCGGGATTGTCGGCCACCCATGTCTGGTACGAAGCGCCGCACCGGCTGGCTGAAACGCTGGCGGACATGGCCCAGATATTCGGCGACCGGCCGGCCGCGGTGGCGCGCGAGCTTACCAAGCGTTTCGAGGAATTGCGGCGGCAGGGCCTGGCCGCACTCGCGGCGCACTACGCCACCACCCCGGCACGCGGCGAGATCTGCGTGGTGGTTGGCCCCGCCCCCGCCGAGTCCACGCCAGAGCAGGACGTGGACGCGCTGCTGCAGGCCGCCCTGGCGACGCACCGGCTGAAGGAGGCGGTGGCCCAGGTGACCGCCGCCACCGGGCTGCCACGCAAGCAGGTCTATGCCCGGGCGCTGGAACTGGACGGGCGGGCGAAGGACCCCGGCTGAGCGCCGGGCCTGCGATCGCGCTACCGCGCCAGCGCGCCCAGCAGGGCATCCAGCCGTTTGCGGCCTTCCGGCAGGGCGCGCAGTCGGCCATCGGTCAGGACAAGATAGCCCTCCGCCTCGGCACGCTGGAGGATATCGGTATCGATGGCATCGGCCAGCGCGATGCCGGTGCGGGCGGCGAAGCGGGCGACGTCGATCCCCTCGGTCAGGCGCAACCCCATCAGCAGCATCTCGCGGGCGCGGTCGCTGGGCGCCACCTGCTCCTCGTGCGTGGTGCCGTGGCCCTGCGCTTCCACCCGATCGGCCCAGGGCTCTGGCGCGCGATGTCGGCGCGTGGCCAGCAGCCGGCCGCCGAGGGTGACGCGGCCATGCGCGCCGGGCCCGATGCCGGCGTAGTCGCCATAGCGCCAATAGGCGAGGTTGTGCCGGCTCTCGCTGCCTGGGCGCGCGTAGTTCGACACCTCATACGGCGCCAGACCGAAGCGGGCGGCCTCCTCGCCTGTCGCGTCGTAAAGCGCGGCGGCCGCGTCGTCGTCGGGCAGCACCAGTTCGCCACGGCGGTGCAGCGCCTCGAACGCCGTGCCCGGCTCGATGGTAAGTTGGTACAGCGACAGGTGGTCGTGCGCGAGCGACAACGCCTCGCGCAACTCGGCCCGCCAGTCAGCCAGCGTCTGAGCGGGCCGGGTATAGATCAGGTCAAAGGAGATGCGCGGGAACAGGCCACGGGCGAGTTCCAGCGCGGCGATGGCCTGCCCTGCCGAGTGTTGCCGGCCGAGCCCGCGCAGCGCGTCCTCGCGCAGGCTCTGCACGCCCAGCGAGATGCGGTTCACCCCGGCGTCGCGGAAGGCGGCAAGGCGGGCGGCCTCGACACTGGTCGGATTGGCCTCCAGCGTGACCTCCAGCGCGTCCCCGGCCTGGAACAGCCGGCGCGCGTCGGCGATCAGGTCGGCGACGGTCGCGGGGTCCATCAGGCTGGGGGTGCCGCCGCCGAAGAAGATCGAGGCGAGCGGGCGCGGTCCCAGCCGGGCCGCCTCCCATGCCAGTTCACGCTTCAGCGCGGCGGCGAAGCGGCGCTGGTCGATGCGGTCGCGCACGTGGGAGTTGAAGTCGCAATAGGGGCACTTGGCCAAGCAGAACGGCCAGTGGATGTAGAGGGCGAGGGGTTCCATGGTTCAGCGGTCCCGGCAGGCGCCGGCATCGGCCACCCCGTCGAGGAAGGCTGCGATGCAGGTGCCGAAGCGCGCGTCGAAGGGGGCATCGAAACTGCCCATGTGGCCGGCGGGCGCATCCGGCCGGTCGATCAGCAGCAGTCCGGCCGCCTGCGCCGGACGGCTCGCCACGGCGGCGGCCACGCGGGCGGCGGGGTCCGGGTCCCACGGGTCGTCGCGCAGCAGTACCAGGGCGAGGCGGCCGCCGGCGGCGTGCTTCATCCGCTCCTGGAAATCCGCCAGCGCCTGCGCCCGGCGCTCCGTCCGCGTGCCATGCGCGGCCGGCGAAACCGCGGCCACGGCGTCGGCAAGGTCGGGCCGCGCCAGGGCGGCCAGGCCGATGAAGGCGCCGCGGGAGAACCCGGCCACCACCACGCGGCGATACCCTGCCCGGCGCAACCCGGCCAAGCCCTCCAGCAACCGCTCGCCGCTGCCCGCCAGGGGATCTTCGCCACGCCGCCGGTTGAACAGCCACAGGTCATAGCCCAGGCGCGGCAGGTGCAGCAGCCAGTCCGGCAGCGCCGGCGGCGTTTCGGTCGCGCTGTCGTAGCTGCCATGCAGCCACACCACCGCGCCGCGGGCGACACCCGGCCCGGCCGGCGCGAAATCGCCCGAGACGACAAAGGGCGCGGCCGTGGGTGGTTCGGCCGCCACGGCCGGAAAAGCCGCCGGAAATGCCGCCAGCAACAGCGCGAGGGCGAGGTGGATCAGCGCGGGAAACACGCTTCCACCAGTTGCACGAAGGCCCGCGCACGATGGCTGGTGGCGTGCTTCTCGGCCGGGTCGGTCTCGCCATAGGTGAGCGTGCCGCCGTCGGGCAGGAACATCGGGTCGTAGCCAAAGCCGCGCCCGCCGCGCGGCGGCCAGACGGCGATGCCGTCCACCCTGCCCTCGAACGCCTCGGTATGGCCATCCGGCCAGGCGAGGCACAGCACGCAGATGAACCAGCAGCGCCGGTCGGGGCTGTCGCCCATCTCGTGGTGCACGCGCGCCATGGCGGCAGAGAAGTCCTTTCCGGGACCCGCCCAGCGGGCGGACACCACGCCCGGCGCCCCGCGCAATGCCGCCACGCAGAAGCCGGAATCGTCGGACAGCGCCGGCAGGCCGGCGACGCGGGCGGCCGCCAGCGCCTTGAGCTTGGCGTTGCCCAGGAAATCCGGCTCGGTTTCCTCCGGCTCCGGCAGCCCCAGCGCGCCGGCCGAGACCACCTCCACCCCAAGCGGGACCAGCAGGTCGGCGATCTCGCGCAGCTTGCCGGGGTTGTGGCTCGCCAGCACCAGCTTCGCGCCGGGGGGTACGGTGCGCGGCATCAGGCCACCTCGATCGCCTGGCGCTGCATCGCGAACAGCCGGTCGGTGCCCGCGCGCGCCAGGCGCATCAGCTCGGTGAACTGCGCCTCGCTGAACGGCGCCTTCTCGGCGGTGCCCTGGATCTCGACGATGCCGCCGCCATCGGTCAGCACGAAATTGGCGTCGGCCTCGGCATTGCTGTCCTCGGCGTAGTCGAGGTCAAGCACGGCCGCGCCCTCGAACAGGCCGCAGGAGACGGCGGCGACCTGGCCGGTCAGCGGAACCGACTTCAGCACGTTCATCCGCACAAGGTGGCGCAGCGCCAAGTTCAGCGCCACCCAGGCCCCGGTGATGGCGGCGCAGCGGGTGCCACCATCGGCGTTCAGCACGTCGCAATCCAGGGTGATGGTCATCTCGCCCAGCGCCGCGCGGTCCACCACGGCGCGCAGCGAGCGGCCGATCAGGCGCTGGATCTCCTGCGTGCGGCCGGACTGCTTGCCGCGCGCGGCCTCCCGGTCGCCGCGGGTATGCGTGGCGCGCGGCAGCATGCCGTATTCCGCCGTCACCCAGCCCAACCCCTGGTTGCGCATGAACGGCGGCACGCGAGCCTCCACGCTGGCGGCGCACAGCACCACCGTGCCGCCCATGCGGATCAGCACCGAGCCTTCGGCATGATGGGAGAAGCCGGGGGTGATGGTGACGTCGCGCAAGGCGTCGAGGGCGCGGCCCGAGGGACGAGTGGTGGGGCGCATGGCGGGGTTCCGTTGGTGATTGCACCAGGGCTATGGCGGCGCGGCGGCTCCGGCGCAAGAGTGGGGCACCAAGGGGAGGCACTTCATGAGCGGATCGGGCATCGTCGGGCTGGGCATCATCGGCGCGGGCATCATGGGCGAGCGCATGCTGCGCGCGGCGCTGGAACAGGCAGGGGATGTGGTGCGGGTGACCGGCATCTGGGACCCCTCCGGCGATGCGCTGGCACGGATCGGTGCGGCGGTGCCGGGGACGGCGGCGGCGGAGTCGCCCGAGGCGCTGATCGCGGGGGCGGACTGCGTCTACATCGCCTCGCCGCCGGCCAGCCACCTGGACCACGCGCGCGCCGCCCTGTCTGCCGGCCGGGCGGTGTTCTGCGAGAAGCCGCTGGCCGTCGACGTGGCGGCGGCGCGGGAATTCGCGGCCGGGTCGAAGGATGCGCGCGCGGCGGTGAACTTCCCGATGGCGTCGTCCCTGGCGGTGGCCACGCTGCGCGACTGGCTGGCCGCCAAGGCGGTCGGCACGCCGCTTCGCCTGGAGGTCGAGGTCGCCTTCGCCAACTGGCCGCGTGGCTGGCAGCGCGATGCCGCGGGCTGGCTCGACCGGCCGGCGCAAGGCGGCTTCACCCGCGAGGTGGTGTCCCATTTCCTGTTCCTGACCCGCCGGCTGTGTGGGGAACTGGTGCTGGAGGCAGGGCGGGCCAGCTTCCCCGCGCCAGGCATGAGCGAGCGCGCCATCGCCGCACGGCTACTGGCCGGCGGCCTGCCGGTGAGCCTGTCCGGCGCGGTCGGCACCTCACTGAAGGACGACCACAACACCTGGACGCTGTGGGGCGACAAGGGCGCCATCCGCCTGCGCGACTGGTCGGTGGCCGAGCGGCTGGTGGACGGCGCGTGGGTGCCCGACCCGGCCGCGATGCCCAACGAACGCATGCGCCCGCTGGTGCTGCGCCGGCAGCTGGAAGGCGTGGCACGCATGACCCGGGGCGAGACGCACCACCTCGCCACCATCCAGGAAGCGCTCGACGTGCAGCTAGTCGTGGAGGCGATCCTGGCGGAGTGAGGGCGCCCGCCCCGAGGGGCTCTCGGGCATTGCTCAGGACCACCAGGTTGCGGTGTTCACGCACGCGCATCTTGCGATAGCATCGCCTCATGGCAACACCGTCCGTCGACGCCGACCGCCTCTGGAACGCCCATATGCGCATGGCCAAAATCGGCCCCACGCCGGAGGGCGGCAGCAACCGCCCGGCGCTGAGCGCCCTGGATTCCGCGGCGCGAGCATTGCTGCGCGACTGGTGCACCCCCTTGGGGCTGGCCCTGGAGCAGGACGCGCTGGGCAACCAGTTCTACCGCCGCGCTGGCCGCACCCCGTCGGCGCCCGCCGTCGCCTTCGGCAGCCACCTCGACACCGTGCCGACCGGCGGCCGCTTCGACGGCGTGTTCGGCGTGCTGGCGGCGCTGGAGGTGATGCGGACGCTGCACGACGCGGGCATCACCACCGCCGCCCCGCTGGAACTGGTCAACTGGACCAACGAGGAAGGCACCCGCTTCCGCCCGGCGATGATGGGCAGCCGCGTGCATGCCGGCGACATGACGCTGGCCCAGGCGCTCGCGGTGCGCGACGAGGCCGGCACCAGCGTGGCCGAGGCGCTGGCCGAGCACGGGTTGGCCGGCCCGTGGGCGCCGGGGCCACGCGGCTGGGCCTGCCTGCTCGAACCGCATATCGAGCAGGGGCCGGTGCTGGAGCAAGCGGGCCAGGACATCGGCATCGTGACCGGCACCGTGCAGGCGCGGTATTTCCAGATCGTCGTCACTGGCGAGCCGAGCCATGCCGGCCCGACCACGATGGAACGGCGGCGCGACAGCCTGTCGGCGGCGGCCGAGCTCATCCTCGCCGTCGAGCGCATCGGCATCGCCGGCGAGCCGGGCGGGCGCAGCTCCACTACCTGGATCGACAACAGCCCGAATGCGCGCGGCGCCAATTCCGCCATCACCCGCCTGCACTCCGACGTCCGCCACCAGCACCCCGCCCGGGCCGCCTCGATGCAGGCCGAGCTGATGGAGGCGGTGCGCGAGGTGGCGGCTCGCCGCCAAGTCCGCATCGACATCGATCCCTATACCACTTTCGGCCCGGTCGCCTTCGACCCGATGCTGACCGACCGTCTGCGCACGGCCGCGGCGGCGCGGCAGATGACCACGCGGGACATGGTGGCCGTGGCGGGGCACGACGCGGTCATGACGGCGGCCGTCTGCCCCTCGGCCATGCTGTTCATCCCCAGCGTCGCGGGCATCACCCATAACCCGCGCGAGTACTCCACCCCGGCGCAGCTCGCCCAGGGAGCCCAGGTGTTGCTGGATACCGTCCTGGCGCTGGCCGGGTAGGTGCCGCGCCAGGTCCGAGGTGGCGTTGAGTGCCGCAGCACGGATTGACGGCGCGAGGGTATTTCCTAAGTCACGACATACCTGCCACACTGCAGTCATGGACCATACGGTGAACAATGCCGCCGGCGTCCGCCCCCTGATTGGCGGCCGTGCGGCCCCCCTCCCTCCGACGCTGGACGCGCGCTCGGCCGCCGTGCTGCGCGAGATTGTCGAGCAGTACGTCGAAACCGGGGAGCCGGTCGGCAGCCGCACCCTGTCGCGCCGCCTGCCGATGAACCTTTCACCAGCAACCATCCGCAACGTGATGGCCGACATGACCGATGCGGGGCTCCTGTTCGCCCCGCATACCTCGGCCGGGCGGCTGCCAACCGAACTGGGACTGCGGCTGTTCGTCGACGGGCTGCTGCAGTTCGGCGAGCTGTCCGACGAGGATCGCGAGGCGATCGGCGCCGCGCTCGCCGCCTCCGGGCGCAGCCTGGAAGACACGCTGGCCGAGGCCTCGACCATGCTGTCGGGCCTGTCCGCCGCCGCCGGGCTGGTGCTGGCGCCCAAGAGCGAGGGGCCGCTGCGCCATATCGAATTCGTGCCGCTTGGCTCAGGCCGTGCGCTCGTGGTGCTGGTGGCCGGCGACGGGCATGTCGAGAACCGCGTGATCGACATCCCGCCCGGGGTGCCACCCTCCGCCCTGCAGCAGGCCGGCAACTACCTCAACGCCCGCCTGTCCGGCCGGCCGCTGGGCGAATTGCGCCGCGTGGTGGCCGAGGATATGGCCGCCGACAAAACCCAGCTCGACGCGCTCTCCTCGCAGGTCGTCGAGGCCGGGCTCGCCACATGGACCGGCGATGCCCGCGGCGGCAGCCTGATCGTGCGCGGCCAGGCCAAGCTGCTGCAGGACGTGACGCAGATCGAGCGGCTCGGCTCCATCCAGGTTCTGTTCGAACGGCTGGAGGCGCAGGAGACCATGTTGCGCCTGCTGGACCTGGCCGAACACAGCGATGGGGTGCGCATCTTCATCGGCTCGGAGAGCGGGCTGTTCGGCACGTCCGGCGTGTCGATGGTGGTGGCGCCGGCGCGCAACGCGGCCAACCGCATCGTCGGCGCCATCGGGGTGATCGGGCCGACGCGGATCAACTATGGCCGGATCATCCCCGTGGTCGACTACACGGCGCGGGTGATCGGGCGCCTGCTGGGCTGAAGCGGCTTAACCTCGCGTCAACCGGATTGCGGCACTACGGCTGCGACGCTACGGTCAGGCGAGGTGATGCCATGCCCAAAAGGGGCGCCCGGCAGGGGCGAACTGTCGATTTCCCGCAGGAAACGACGTGATTCTGTGCGTCCATGATCCTGGACAAACCTCTCCGGCGCGGCATGCAGGGCTTCATTGACGGTGCTGGCGCTTGTCTATCCGGTGGCGCCCGACTAACTGACCGTGCATGAGCATGAACCAGGACTCCAACCGCAACCCGGCAGCGGGCCCCGAGGAACCCGAGGCCCCGGCCACCGAGGCCGGGCCCGCCACGCCGGAAGCACTGATGCAGGCAGCCAGCGAGCGGATCACCGTGCTGGAGGCCGAATTGTCCGAAATGAAGGACCGCTGGATGCGGGCGGAGGCCGAAATGGCCAATGTCCGTGCCCGTGCCAAGCGCGACGTGGACGAAACCCGACAGTTCGCCGTGCAGAAGTTCGGCCGCGACGTGGCGGAGGCGGCGGAGAACCTGCGCCGCGGCCTGCACTCCATCCCTGCGGCCGGCCCCGGCGAGCCGGAGATCGTGGGCAAGCTGCGCGAGGGCTTCGAGGGTATCGAGCGCAGCTTCATCGGCCTGCTGGAGCGCAACGGCATCGTCGGCACCGACCCCACGGGCGCCACGTTCGACCCCAACCTCCACCAAGCAATGGCCGAGCAGGAAACCGCCGACCACCCGCCTGGCACGGTCCTCCAGGCATGGAGCATGGCCTGGACCCTGAACGGCAGGCTGCTCCGTCCGGCGATGGTGGTCGTGGCCAAGGCCCCACCCGCCGAACTCGGTGCACCCGGCCCACGCCTCGACACCACGGCATGACCCGCCGCTTGCGCCGCCGCTTGCGCCGCCCGGCGAACAATGCTCCCGGAAAAATGTTCCACAGATAAATGCCCAAAAAATAATCACCTCCAGCCCCGTGCGACCCTTGCCCCCGGGCAGGCCGGTGAATACATCGGGATTGTCATATGAACGGGGATCCGGTCGGTGCTTCGGGCTGACGAGGATCCGCTGAAAAGGAGACTGACATGAGCAAGGTCATCGGTATCGACCTCGGCACCACTAATTCCTGCGTCGCGATCATGGAGGGTCCGTCCGGCAAGGGCGAGATCCGCGTCATCGAGAACAGCGAGGGCGCCCGCACCACGCCCAGCATCATCGCCTTCTCGGACAGCGGTGAGCGGCTGGTCGGCCAGAGCGCCAAGCGCCAGGCTGTCACCAACCCCACCAATACCTTATACGCCGTCAAGCGCCTGATGGGCCGCCGCTACGACGACCCGCTGGTCGCCAAGGACAAGGGCATGGTGCCCTACGCCATCGTGCGCGGCGACAACGGCGACGCCTGGGTCGAGGCGCGCGGCGAGAAGTATTCGCCCAGCCAGATCAGCGCCTTCGTGCTCGGCAAGATGAAGGAAACCGCCGAGAGCTACCTCGGCGAGCCCGTCACCCAGGCCGTCATCACCGTGCCAGCCTACTTCAACGACAGCCAGCGCCAGGCCACCAAGGACGCCGGCCGCATCGCCGGCCTCGAAGTGCTGCGCATCATCAACGAGCCGACGGCCGCGGCCCTGGCCTATGGCCTGGACAAGAAGAAGTCCGGCACCATCGCGGTCTACGACCTCGGCGGCGGCACCTTCGACGTCTCCGTGCTGGAAATCGGCGACGGCGTGTTCGAGGTAAAGTCCACCAACGGCGACACATTCCTCGGCGGCGAGGACTTCGACCTGCGCGTCATCGACTACCTCGCCGACGAGTTCAAGAAGGAACAGGGCATCGACCTGCGCAAGGATCGCCTCGCCCTGCAGCGCCTCAAGGAAGCCGCCGAAAAGGCCAAGATCGAGCTGTCCTCCTCCAAGGAGACCGAGATCAACCTGCCCTTCATCACCGCCGACGCCTCCGGGCCCAAGCACCTCGTGATGAAGATAAGCCGCGCCAAGCTGGAATCCCTGGTCGATGATCTCGTATCGCGCACCATGGACCCTTGTCGCGCCGCGCTGAAGGATGCCGGCGTCACCGCCGGTGAGATCGACGAAGTCATCCTGGTCGGCGGCATGACCCGCATGCCCAAGGTGATCGAGGCGGTGAAGCAGTTCTTCGGCAAGGAGCCGGCCCGCAACGTCAACCCCGACGAGGTCGTGGCCATCGGCGCCGCCGTTCAGGGCGCTGTGCTGAAGGGCGACGTGAAGGACGTGCTGTTGCTCGACGTGACCCCGCTCAGCCTGGGCATCGAGACCCTGGGCGGCGTGTTCACCCGGCTGATCGAGCGCAACACCACCATCCCGACCAAGAAGAGCCAGGTGTTCTCCACCGCCGATGACGGGCAGACCGCGGTCACCATCAAGGTGTTCCAGGGCGAGCGCGAGATGGCGGCCGACAACAAGCAGCTCGGCAACTTCGACCTCACCGGCATCCCCCCCGCCCCACGCGGCGTGCCGCAGGTTGAGGTCACCTTCGACATCGACGCCAACGGCATCGTCGCGGTCCAGGCCAAGGACAAGGCCACTGGCAAGGAGCAGCAGATCCGCATCACCGCCAGCGGCGGCCTGTCGGAGGCCGACATCCAGCGCATGGTCAAGGAAGCCGAGGCCAATGCCGAGGCCGACAAGCAGCGCCGCGAATTCGTCGAAGCCCGCAACCAGGCCGAGGCGCTGGTCCATCAGGTCGAGAAGAACCTGAAGGAGCACGCGGCGCAGATCTCCGACCAGGACAAGGGCGAGGCCGAGGCCGCGATCGCGGCGGCGAAGTCGGCGCTGGAAGGCACCGACGTCGAGGCGGTCAAGCAGGCCACCGAACGCCTGAGCCAAGCGGCGATGAAGATCGGCGAGGCGATGTATAAGGCCCAACAGGCCGCCGACCAGCCGCCGCCGGGCGACGGCGGTGGCCAGGGAGGCCCCACAGGTGGCGAGGCGCCGGGTGGCGACAAGGTGGTCGACGCCGAATACGAAGAGGTGGACGACAAGAACAAGAAGTCCGCGTAAGTTCCTACACAGATCGATCCGAAGGGCGCGCCCGTGCTTCATTTGAAGGCGGGCGCGTTCATATCAGCGGGTGGGCCGCGATGCCCATGGCCGGGTTTGCCGGCCTGAAAGCGGCGCCCGATAATTCAGCGCCTGAGTGAGGGCTGAGCATGGCCAAGGCTGACTACTACAGCACCCTGGGCACGGCACGCGACGCCAGTGCCGACGACCTGAAGAAGGCCTATCGCAAGCTGGCGATGCAGTTCCATCCGGACCGCAACCCCGGTGACAAGCAGGCCGAAGCGAGATTCAAGGAGGTCAGCGAGGCCTATGACGTCCTGAAGGACGAGCAGAAGCGCGCGGCCTACGACCGTTACGGCCATGCCGCCTTCGAGAATGGCGGCGGCCAGGCCGGCGGGTTCGACTTCGGCGGCGCCGGCCTCGGCGATATCTTCGACCAGATGTTCGGCCAGTTCGGCGGCGGCCGCGGCCGTGGCCCGCGCGCCGGCAGCGACATCCGCGCCGCCGTCGAGATCGACCTCGCCGACGCCTTCGCCGGCACCAAGGCGCAGTTGCGCGTGCCCACGCGGGTTTCCTGCGAGGCCTGCGCCGGCACCGGCTCCGAATCGCGCGACCGCGCCGCCGAAACCTGCCCGACCTGCGGCGGCGCCGGCAAGGTTCGGATGCAGCAAGGCTTCTTCCTGGTCGAGCGTACCTGCGTCACCTGCGGTGGCCGCGGCCACACCATCAAGAACCCCTGCCGCATCTGCCAAGGCAACGGCACGGTGCAGCGCGAACGCACCCTCTCGGTGCAAATCCCCGCGGGCGTGGAGGACGGCACGCGCATTCGCCTGTCAGGCGAGGGCGAGGCCGGCGGGCCCGGCGCGCAGCCCGGCGACCTCTACGTCCATGTCGGCATCCGCCCCCACGAAATCTTCCAGCGCGACGGCGCCAACATCTTCTGCCGCGTCCCGCTGCGTATGACCCAAGCTGCCCTGGGCACCGAAGTGGAAGTGCCGGCGATCGACGGCACCAAGGCACGGGTGAAAATCCCCGCCGGCACCCAGACCGGCGAGCAGTTCCGCCTGCGCGGCAAGGGCTTTTCGGTGCTGCGCAGCGCCCAGCGCGGCGATATGTACATCCAGGTGGCCGTCGAGACGCCGCAAAGCCTCACCCGCCGCCAGCGCGAGCTGCTTGAGGAGTTCGAGGCGGAAGCCAAGGGCCACGGCAAGGGCAGCCCGGAATCGGAAGGTTTCTTCGCCAAGGTGAAGGAATTCTTCGAGGGCTCCAGCAGAAGCTGAGCCGCCCCACTTCCGACCCGCACCCTCTTGCGTCGGCGCGGCGGGCGGCACAGGATCGGCACATGGAAACGCGGATCGGCATCGCCGGCATTGCCGGCCGGATGGGACGACTTCTGGCCGAGGAGGTGGCCGCGGCGGGCGCGAAACTCGCCGGCGGCATCGACTCCCCCGGTGCCACCCTGCCGACCGGCGCCGGCTCCTTCACCGACATCGCCGCCCTGTCCACCGTGTCGGACGTGGTAGTGGAATTCACCCACGCCAGCACCGCCGCACCCCATGCCCGCCTGATGACCGGGTCCGGCAAGGCCTGGGTGCTCGGCACCACCGGGCTCTCGGCCGCGGACGAGGCGGCGGTCGCCGAAGCAGCCAGGCATATCCCGGTGATGTATGCGCCGAACTACTCCCCCGGCGTCACCCTGCTGCTGGCGCTGGCCGAGCGGATGGCGGCCGCCCTGCCGGGCGAAACCTACGACGCCGAGATCGTCGAGATGCACCACCGCCAGAAGGTCGACGCCCCCTCGGGCACCGCCGTCGGGCTGGGCCGCGCCGTCGCCCGCGGCCGCGGCGTCCGCCTGGAGGACGTCACCGAAAGCGGCCGCGACGGCCACACCGGCGCCCGCAAGACCGGGGCAATCGGCTTCGCAGCCCTGCGCGGCGGCCAGATCGTCGGCGAGCACACCCTGCTTTTCACGGCCGCCAACGAGCAGATCGCTCTCACCCACCGCGCCTTCGACCGCCGCGCCTTTGCCAACGGGGCCATCCGCGCCGCCCTGTGGGTTCGCGGCAAGCCACCGGGCTTGTACAATATGACCGACGTGCTGGGCATGCGCTGAGCGCGCCCACCGCGCCTGCAGGCTTGACCCCCCGGACCCTTTCGGCGACACACAGCAGCCCCGGATTCCCTCGGGGCCTGCGGCACTGTCCCAGCCACGAGCCATTCTTTCCGGGAAGATACAATGCGCGATAAGGGCGAATTCCTTTTCACCTCCGAGTCGGTCTCCGAAGGTCACCCGGACAAGGTGGCCGACCGGATCAGCGATACAGTACTGGACGCCTACCTCGCCGCCGACCCCTATGCCCGGGTCGCCTGCGAGACGTTGGTGACGACGAACCGGGTGGTGCTGGCGGGCGAGACGCGCGGACCGGACACGGTGACGCCGGAACTGCTGGTCCACCTGACCCGCATGGCGATCCATGACATCGGCTACGACCAGGAGGGCTTCTCCTGGAAGAACGCCGACGTGGCGGTGCACCTGCACGCGCAATCCTCGGACATCGCCCAGGGCGTCGATGCCTCGGGCAACAAGGACGAAGGCGCCGGCGACCAGGGCATCATGTTCGGCTATGCCTGCACCGAGACCCCGTCGCTCATGCCGGCTCCGCTGTATTATTCGCACCTTCTGCTGCGCCGCATCAGCGAGCTGCGCCGCAACCAGGATGTGATGGTGCAGGGCCTTCTGCCCGACGCCAAGAGCCAGGTGACCTTGCGCTACGTCGACGGCAAGCCGGTGGCCGCGACCTCGGTGGTGATCTCCACCCAGCATGTCGAGGGCATGAACCAGTCGTCGATCAAGGCCAAGCTGATGCCGCTGATCGAGAGCACGCTGCCGAAGGGCTGGATGCCGCGGGATAACGAGATCTACATCAACCCCACCGGCAACTTCGTCATCGGCGGACCCGACGGCGACTGCGGCCTGACCGGGCGCAAGATCATCGTCGACACCTATGGCGGTGCCGCCCCGCACGGCGGCGGCGCGTTCAGCGGCAAGGACCCAACCAAGGTGGACCGGTCGGCCGCCTATGCCTGCCGCTACCTCGCCAAGAACGTCGTGGCCGCCGGGCTGGCTGACAAGTGCACGCTGCAGATCAGCTACGCCATCGGCGTGTCGCATCCGCTGTCCGTGTATGTCGAGCTGCATGGCAACCCCTACGACGTCGACGAAGCCAGGCTGGAGATGACGCTGCGCGAGCTGATGGATCTGCGGCCGCGCGGCATTCGCGAGCACCTGCACCTGAACCGCCCGATCTATGGGGTGACCAGCGCCTACGGTCATTTCGGTCGCGAGCCAGATGCCGAAAAGGGCACCTTCACCTGGGAAAAGACCGACCTGGTCGGGCAGCTGAAGTCGGCATTCGGCCGCTGAGCACGCCGGCTGCGGCGCGCAAACACGCCAGGCGGTCATGTCAGAGGGGGTGAACCGCCCGCCCCGGCCGCTGAAGCCCCCGCCCGACCGGCTGTATGGCCGCCAGCGGGGGCAGACCTTGCGGCCGCGCCAGAAAAAACTGCTGGCCGAAACCCTGCCGCGGCTGCGCTTCGACAGTGCCGCCGACCCAGCGGCGGGGTTCGCGGCACGCCCCGCCGAAATCTGGCTGGAAGTCGGGTTCGGCGGCGGCGAACACGCCCTGGCGCTGGCCGCCGCCCATCCCGGGATCGGCCTGATCGCGTGCGAGGTGTTCGAGAACGGCATCTGCTCCCTGCTGTCGCGCGTGGTGCCGGAAGGCGGCGAGGCAACCGCTCCCCTGCCCGGCAACCTGCGGCTGTGGGACGACGATGCCCGCGTGCTGCTGCGCGCCCTCCCGGATGCCTGCCTGGATCGGCTGTTCCTGCTGTTCCCCGACCCATGGCCCAAGGCCCGCCATGCCAAGCGGCGCTTCGTCCACCCGGAAATGCTGGTGCTGCTGGCGCGGGTGCTGAAATCGGGTGCGGAATGGCGGATCGCCAGCGACGACCCGACCTACCAGGCCTGGGTGGCCGAGGTGCTGGCGACGCAGGCGCTGTTCGGCGTGCAGCCGCCGGCCCAAGAACGCCCGCCGGGCTGGCCGCCGACGCGCTATGAGGCCAAGGCGCTCGCCGCGGGCCGACAGCCGATCTATTGGTCGCTGCGCAAGCGCTGAGGGCAGCCTGCCACAGAGCCCCTCACCTGCGCCACGTGATCACCGACGATACCGCGTAGTTCCACACCAGGCTCATGGCCGCGCCGGCAATGCCCGCCACGTACCACGACGAGTGCGCGGCCCCGAACAGCAGCGCGGCCACATTGATGTTGCCCACCGCGCCGACCGCTGAAATGGCCGCGAAGGTGATCAGCCCCACCACGAACCGCCGGCCTTTGAGCTTGCGGTCGCGGAACGTGAAAGTGTTGTTGAGCAAGAAGTTGCCGAGGATGGCGAAGGCCGTCGCCACCGTCTGCGCCACGGCGAAGTCGAGTCCGAACGTCGCCAGCCCCACGCGCAGCACGACCAGGTGTGCGGCAATGCCGACCGCGCCCACACCGGCGAACAGCACGAAGCGCACCGGCACGATGTGACCGACAAGCTTGTCGACGATGAGCAGCACGTAGTCGCGCAGCACACCGGCATCCAGCTTGCTTTCGCCATGCTGGCGGGTGCGGAATTCATAAGGCAGTTCGCGGATGCGCGGCGGCTCGGGCAGCGAGGCGATGATGTCGACCAGGGTCTTGAAACCCATGGCCGACAGGCGGCGCACGGCCCGGTCGAACACGTCGCGCGGCAGCATGAAGAAGCCGCTCATCGGGTCGGTGATGGGCACCCGCAGCACCGGGCGGGCCAGAAGCGTGGCGAAATTGCTCATTCCGACGCGCTTGCGGTCGAATTCCCCCATCCCGCCGCCGGCCACATGGCGCGAGCCCACCACGATGTCCGCCCCGCCTTCGCGCAGCACCGCCAGCATCTGCGGCAACAGCGCCTCGTCGTGTTGCAGGTCGCCGTCGATGGCCGCGACATGGGTGGCCAAGCTCGCCTGCGCACCCTCGATGAACGCCGAGGCCAAGCCACGACGGCCGATGCGGTGCAGCAGGCGTACGCGGCGGTTGTGCATGGCTGCGTCGCGCACCGCATTGAGGGTGCCGTCGCTGGAATCGTCGTCGACGAACATCACTTCCCAGTCAACACCGGCCAGCACGGCCTCCAGCCGCGCGACCATGGGGGCGATATTGTCCCGCTCGTTCAGCACGGGAATGACGACACACAGTTCGGGCAGGGCGTACGTGATTTGCGTAACCGGCAGCTTGGGTTGTCCAGAACCGGCGCGATCGCGATTCGGTACGGCATCATAGGCAGGCAGCAACGGCTTGCAAATGGCCATCGGGGGATGTATCTACCGGGAACATCATATCTTCCGGACTGCTTCGGGGGGTGGCCTTAACGGGCCGCCTTTTTTGTTTTGAACAACGATACCGCCAATGCCGACCTGCCACGGAATTCGGGCCTCGAGGGCCGGATCGCCGATGCCGTCGCGCCGACGCTGACCGACCTGGGATATGAGCTTGTGCGCGTCGCCGTGCTCGGGCGCGAACGGCCGACCGTGCAGATCATGGCCGACCGCACGGATGGCGCGCCGATCGCGGTGGGCGATTGCGAGGCCATCAGCCAGGCGGCGGGCGCGGTGCTCGATGTCGCCGACATCGTGCCGGGCGCCTGGACGCTGGAGGTGTCCTCGCCCGGGATCGACCGGCCGCTGACGCGCGTGAAGGACTGGAACCGCTTCGCCGGCCATCTTGCCCGGGCCGAAATGGCGGTGCCGCTGGACGGCCGCCGGCGCATATCCGGCATCGTGCTGGGCGCCGACGAGACCCATGCCAGGATGCGGCTTGACGACGGCGCCGAAGTGGCGCTGCCAATGGCCGACATCCGCCGCGCCAAACTGGTGCTGACCGATGCGCTGATTGCGGCCACGGCCCAGCAGGCGACCCCGAACTAGCGCCACCCCGACCAACCGGCCAACTTGAGAGGCTCGACAATGGACACCGCGATCGCCCGCCCGGAACTTCTGCTGGTCGCCGATGCCGTCGCCCGCGAGAAATCGATCGAGCGCGAGGAGGTGCTGGAGGCCATGGAACAGGCTATCCAGAAGGCTGGGCGCGCCAAATACGGCCACGAGAAGGACATCCGCGCCACCATCGACAAGAAAACCGGCGACGTGCGGCTGTCGCGCTGGACCGAGATCGTCGAGGTGGTGGAGAACGAGGAAACGCAGATGGCGGCCGCCATCGCCAAGAAACTGTTCCCCGAAAAGAACGTGGGCGACTTCATCATCGACCCGCTGCCGCCGATCGATTTCGGCCGCATCGCTGCCCAGACCGCCAAGCAGGTGATCGTGCAGCGGGTGCGCGAATACGAGCGCCGCAAGCAGTTCGACGAATTCAAGGACCGCGTGGGCGAGATCATCAACGGTGTGGTCAAGCGCACCGAGTACGGCAACCTGATGGTCGAGGTCGGCCGCGCCGAGGCGCTGCTGCGCCGCGACGAGCTGATCCCGCGCGAAAGCTTCCGCAACGGCGACCGGGTGCGGGCCTACATCTATGACGTGCGCGAGGAGGTCCGCGGCCCGCAGATCTTCCTCAGCCGCACCCATCCGGGCTTCCTGGCCAAGCTGTTCGCGCAGGAAGTGCCGGAAATCTACGACGGGATCATCGAGATCAAGGCCGTCTCCCGCGACCCCGGCAGCCGCGCCAAGATGGCGGTGATCAGCCGCGACGCCTCCATCGACCCGGTCGGCGCCTGCGTCGGCATGCGCGGCAGCCGCGTGCAGGCCGTGGTGCAGGAACTGCAGGGCGAGAAGATCGACATCATCCCCTGGTCGCCCAACACCGCCACTTTCGTGGTGAACGCCCTGGCGCCAGCCGAGGTGAGCAAGGTGGTGTTGGACGAGGAGGCCGGCCGCTGCGAGGTGGTGGTGCCCGACGATCAGCTGAGCCTGGCGATCGGCCGCCGCGGCCAGAACGTGCGCCTGGCCAGCCAGCTCACCCGCTGGGACATCGACATCCTGACCGACGCGGAGGAGAGCGAGCGCCGCCAGGAGGAGTTCCGCCGCCGCACCGGCCTGTTCGTCGAGGCGCTTGACGTCGACGACGTGATCGCCGGCCTGCTGGTGACCGAGGGCTTCAACACGATCGAGGAGCTGGCGTTCACGCCGCTGGATGAGCTGGCCGATATCGAGGGCTTCGACGAGGCGGTGGCCGAGGAACTGATCCGCCGCGCCGAGGCCCACCTGCTGGCGCGCGACAACGAACTGACCGAGAAGCGCCAGTCGCTGGGCGTGTCCGACGAGATCGCCGCGATCGAGACGCTGACGCCGGCGATGCTGGTGGCGCTGGGCGAGAAGGCCGTCAAGACGCTGGACGACCTCGCCGACCTCGCCTCCGACGAGCTCATCGAGATCGTCGGCGAGGGCAACATGGACGAGGATACCGCCAACGACGTGATCATGATTGCCCGCGCCCACTGGTTCGGCGACGAGGATCAGGCCGACGCCACCACTGGGGAAGCTCCCACGGGCGACGCCGCCACCGATGTGCCTCCCGCCGACGAAGCGGACGACGATGACCAGGAGGAGAAAGGCCACGACTGACGCCCCCAACCTCCCCGCCGAGACCCCTGCGGTTGACGATGTAGACGGCGCGGACGAGCCGGAGCGTGGCCCGCTGCGTCGCTGCATCGTCACGCGCGAGCGCCTGCCGAAGGAGCGGATGATCCGCTTCGTCGCGGCGCCGCCGGCCGGTGGTGGCGAATCCGGTCCACGGCGGATTCTACCCGACCTCACCGCAACGCTGCCCGGACGGGGAATATGGTTGAGCGCGCGAAGGGATGTGATAGAAACGGCGCGTACGCGAGGTGCCTTCGCCAGGGCTGCCCGCAGTCAGGTGACGGTTTCCCCCGATCTCACGACCGATCTTGAAGCGTCGCTGACGCGGCGGATCGGCGAGACATTGGGCCTCGCCCGTCGCGCCGGGCAGGCCGTGTTCGGATTCACCAAGGCGCGGGAGTGGCTGGACGCCGAACGCGCCGGCGTGGTTGTGCAGGCCAGCGACGGCAGCCCGGAGGAACGGCAACGGTTCCTGGGCGGCTGGGCTGGACGGGTGCCGGTTGTAACGTCACTGGATGGCGCGCGGCTGGGAGGCATTTTCGGCCGCGATCATGTGGTCCATGTGGTGGTGCTGCGGGGCCGGTTGGCGGAACGCTTGCACGCGGAGGCAGAACGGCTGGCGGGGGTGCAGACTGCCTCGGCCGTGGAAGATGGCAAGTCTGGCGGCGCACGGCGTCGCGACAGCAGGTCGGCGGACCTGGCTACCGGAAACCCGGCAGCCACCGATGCCGGCACAATTTCACCGTCCGGCGTCGCCGGAAGGGAATGATGCTCTCGGCGGTGCCGGGGGCGTGGTGACAAATACAGGCGGGTAGATGAGCGAAGGCAACGATCAGGACGCGGGCAAGGGCAGGCTTTCTCTGCGTCCGGCAGGACGCATGGAGCTGGGCCGGACCGTGGATGCCGGATCCGTTCGACAGAGTTTCAGCCACGGCCGTTCCAAGGTGGTGCAGGTCGAGGTGCGCAAGAAGCGCGCGCCCGGCCCCACCCCTACCGGCGCACCGGCTCCGGCATCGGGCGGCGCGCCCACGGGCGCGCCGAACCGGCCCCAGGGTTCGGCTGGCCGTGCACCGGCCGGCACCGGGCGGGCGCTGACCGCGACCGAACTGGCAGCCCGGCAGCGGGCGCTGGTGGAGCAGCAGCGCGACAACGCGCGGCGCGATGCCGAACGGCGCGAGCAGGAAAAGATCTCCATTCTCTCCGCCGCCGAGGAAGCACGCCGCCGCGAGGACGAGGGCCGCAAGGCCGCCGAGGAGGAAGCCCGTCGCAAGGCCGAGGACGAAGGCCGCGCCCGCGCCGAAGCCGAGGCCAAGGCAGCCGAGGAAGCCGCCGCCGCAGTGGCCCGAACGGAAGCACCGGTGGCGCGCACCTCCGAGGAACCGCGCCGCGCCGCCCGCCCCGCCCCCTCCCCTGCCGCCCCCGCGACCCCGGCGGGCGAAACCCTGCGCCTGCGCCCCGTGCGCGCGGAAGAAGAGGAAGAGGCGCGGCCGATCCGCCGCCCCGGCCCCGGCGGCACCATGCTGCCGGTCCGCAAGCCCCAGGTGCCGGCCCCCAAAAAGACCACCGACGACCGTCGCCGTGCCGGCAAGATCGACGTGCTCGCCGCCATCGAGGGTGAGGACGACCGCGTCCGCAGCCTCGCCTCGGTGCGCCGCCAGCGCGAGCGCGAGCGCCGTCAGGCGGAACTGGAGCGGCTGCGCTCCGATCAGGTGAAAGTCGTGCGCGAAGTCATCCTGCCGGACAACATCACGGTCCAGGAGCTGGCCAATCGCATGGCCGCCCGGGCGCCCGAGGTGATCAAGGCCCTGATGAAAATGGGCGTGATGGCGACCATCACCCAGAGCCTGGACGCCGACACCGCCGAACTGGTGGTACAGGAGTTCGGCCACCGGGTGAAGCGCGTCAGCGAGGACGATGTCGAGCTGGGCCTGGAAGGCGCCGTCGACGAGGAGTCCGAGCTGCATCCGCGCCCGCCGGTGGTCACCGTCATGGGCCATGTCGACCACGGCAAGACCAGCCTGCTGGACGCGCTGCGCGCCACCGACGTGGCGGCCGGCGAGGCCGGCGGCATCACCCAGCATATCGGCGCCTACATGGTGGACCTGCCGAACGGCCAGTCCATCACCTTCATCGACACGCCGGGCCACGAAGCCTTCACCGCCATGCGGTCGCGCGGCGCCTCGGTCACCGACATCGTCGTGCTCGTGGTGGCCGCCGATGACGGCGTGATGCCGCAGACCATCGAGGCGATCCGCCACGCCAAGGCGGCCAACGCGCCGATCATCGTGGCGATCAACAAGACGGACAAGCCGGACGCCAACCCAAACCGGGTGCGCCAGGAACTGCTCAGCCACGACATTGTGGTCGAGGAGATGGGCGGCGAAACCCAGGACGTCGAGGTCTCCGCCCTCAAGCGGCTCGGCCTGGAGAAGCTGGAGGAATCGATCCTCTTGCAGGCCGAACTGCTCGACCTGAAGGCCAATCCGGAGCGTGCGGCCGAAGGCTCGGTGATCGAAAGCCGCCTGGACCGCGGCCGTGGCCCGGTGGCCACGATCCTGGTCCAGAAGGGGACGCTCTTCCAGGGCGACATCGTGGTCGCCGGCGCCGAATGGGGCCGGGTGCGCGCGATGCACGACGACAAGGGCCGGCAGATGAAATACGCCACGCCGTCCACTCCGGTCGAGATCCTCGGCCTGGCCGGCGTCCCCTCCGCCGGCGAGCCCTTCGTCGTCGTGGAGAACGAGGGCCGCGCCCGCGAGATCAGCGAGTTCCGCCAGCGCAAGCTGCGCGACAAGGCAGCCGGCGTGATGACAGCCGCCCGCGGGACGCTCGACGAGATGCTGGCGCGCATCCAGGCCGGCGCCCAGAAGGAGGTCGCCCTCCTGATCAAGGCCGACATGCAGGGCAGCGCCGAGGCGCTCACGGCCACGGTCGGCAAGCTCGCGCATGAGGAAGTCCGCGTGCGGGTGCTGCTGTCCTCGGTCGGCCAGATCACCGAGAGCGACATCCAGCTCGCCCGCGCCTCCAACGCGGTGATCGTGGCGTTCAACGTGCGCGCCACCACCCAGGCCCGCGAGATGGCGACCCGCGATGGTGTCGACATCCGCTACTACTCGATCATCTACGACGTGGCCGACGACATCGAGAAGCTTGTCCGCGGCAAGGTAGCGCCCAAGGCGCGCGAGCGGTTCCTGGGCTACGCCGAGATCCGCAAGGTGTTCGACATCACCAAGACCGGCAAGGTCGCGGGCTGCATGATCACCGAGGGTGTCGTCAAGCGCGGTGCCGGGGTGCGCCTGCTGCGCGAGGGCGTGGTGATCCACAACGGCGAACTGACCCAACTGAAGCGCTTCAAGGACGATGTGCGCGAAGTGGCGCGCGGTTACGAATGCGGCCTGTCCTTCGCTAACTTCAACGACCTGCGTGAGGGCGATGTCGTGGAGTGCTTCGAGATCGAGATGGTGCCGGGTTGAGCCAACCGCGCGCTGGGCTCGTTCCGGGGGCCAAGGCCCCGTCGCAACGCCAGCTTCGGGTGGCCGAGGAGATCCGCCATGTATTGGCCGGCGTCTTCGCGCGTGGCGAAATCCACGACCCGGAACTGGCTGACGTGACTATTACCGTCACCGAGGTGCGCATCGGGCCGGACCTGAAGCGGGCGACGGCGTTCGTCACCCGCCTCGGCCGGTCGGATGTATCGGACAAGCTGCCGGCACTGCGCCGCGCCGCCCCGTTCTTGCGTGGTATCGTGGCCCGCAACTTGCGGCTGCGCGGCGCACCGGACCTGTCGTTCCAGGCCGACACCAGCATCGACTACGCGATGCATGTCGATGAACTGCTGCGCGCGCCCGATGTGGCGCGCGACCTCGCGAAAAAAACCTGACCCTGGCAAGGCCATAGAGTGTCCCGACAACGCAAACCGCGGGGCCGTCCGCTTGACGGCTGGCTGATCGTGGACAAACCGGCAGGTTTGACCAGCACCGACGTCGTCAACCGGGTGCGTCGCTGGTTCGACGCGCAGAAGGCCGGCCATGGCGGCACGCTCGACCCGCTGGCCACCGGCCTGCTGCCGATCGCCTTCGGCTCGGCGACCAAGACCGTGCCCTATGTGATGGACGGCACGAAGCTCTACCGCTTCACCCTGTGCTGGGGCGAGTCGCGCGACACTGACGACGCCGATGGCAAGGCCACCGGCACCTCGCCCGTGCGCCCCACCGACGCCGAGATCGAAGCCGCCCTGCCCCGTTTCCGCGGCGACATCATGCAGGTGCCGCCGGCCTATTCGGCGATCAAGGTGGCCGGCGAGCGTGCCTACGATATGGCCCGCGAGGGCCGCGCCCCGGTGTTGGAGCCCCGCCCGGCGCGGGTCGACCGCTTCGAATTGGTCGAGCACCTGGATGCCGACCGCTCGGTGTTCGAGGTGCAATCGGGCAAGGGCGTGTACATGCGCAGCCTTGCCCGTGATCTCGCCATGGCGTGCGGCACGCTTGGCCACATCGCCGCCTTGCGCCGCCTGCGGGTCGGCCCCTTTACGGAAATGCAAGCGATTCCGCTGGACAAACTGTCCCGAGCGGAGGATACCCCGCCGACTTCCCCGGACTTCCTGCTTCCGGTCGCGACCGCGCTGGCCGACATCCCGGCGCTGGCCTTGACCGAGGCGGAAGCCTTCGGCCTGTCACATGGCCAGGCGGTGAGCCTGGTTGACCTGATGGGCCGCATTCCACGGGCCGCCGACCCTGAAGGGGGCGTGGCGCGCGCCATGGCGGGGGATCGCGTGATCGGGCTGTGCCGTCTCTCCGATGGCTGGCTGAAACCCGAACGGCTCCTGTGAGCCCACGCGCCCCTCAACCCTACATCCAGGAGTAAATTCGATGTCGATCACTGCCGAGCACCGTACGGCGCTCATCAAGACCCATGCCACCACGCCCGACGATACCGGCAGCCCGGAAGTGCAGGTGGCGCTGCTGTCGGCGCGCATCAGCTCACTCACCGAGCACCTCAAGATCCACGCCAAGGATTTCCACAGCCGCCGCGGCCTGCTGATGCTGGTCGGCCGCCGCCGTCGGCTGCTCGACTATCTGAAGAAGAAGAGCCAGCAGCGCTATGAAGCGCTGATCGCCCGCCTCGGCCTGCGCCGATAGAAACCGCAATGGGCGCCCCTCGCGCTCGCATGCGTGTTTGCACACGCGTTCGCGCGGGGGAATCGCCGCACCGCCCGGCGGTGCGCACGCCCCTGCCTATCGATGCCGGCTCTGGTGGCACCGGTTGGTGGCGCCTATATATGGGCGTCAACCGGTTCTGATCCTGGTGCCATGGTGGTGCCGGGGTATGACCATTTCGGGGAACATTCCCCGAACGCCGCCGATGCGGCGGACCGACAGGAAGCCGTTCCTCTTCCCCGATCGCGGGGGAAAGCACGGCGTTTCCGGCAACATGGTTGCCGTGGCCTTTGCGCCCCGGCGCCGCGGACCCCCACTGCCTCGCTGTGGTCCGCCCCATGCCGCCCGAGACGCCGTCTTCCGCAACACAGGAAGCGGGCCCGGCCCCGATGGTTCGCGGCATCGCTCATCCATGAGGGATTCGACGTGATGTTCAACTATTTCCGCAAGGAACTCGACTGGGGCGGGCGCAAGCTGGTCCTCGAAACCGGCAAGATCGCCCGCCAGGCCGACGGTTCCGTGCTCGCCAGCTATGGCGACACCATCGTGCTTTGCACAGTCGTTGGCGTGCGCACCGCCAAGCCCGGGCAGGATTTCTTCCCGCTGACGGTGAACTACCAGGAGAAGGCCTTCGCGGCCGGCAAGATCCCCGGCGGCTTCTTCAAGCGCGAGGGACGGCCCTCGGAAAAAGAGACGTTGATCTGCCGCCTGATCGACCGGCCGATCCGCCCACTGTTCCCCCAGGGCTTCCGCAACGAGGTCCAGGTGGTGGCAACCGTGTTGAGCCACGACCTGGAGAACGACCCCGATATAGTCGCCATGGTCGGTTGCTCGGCGGCGCTCACCCTGTCCGGCATCCCGTTCTTCGGCCCGATCGCGGCCGCGCGCGTCGCCTATATCGGCGGCCAGTACGTGCTGAACCCGGTGGCGTCGCAGCTTGCCGATTCCAAGCTGGACCTAGTCGTCGCCGGCACCGCCGAGGGCGTGCTGATGGTCGAGTCCGAGGCGCAGGAATTGCCCGAGGACGTGATGCTTGGGGCGCTGAAGTTCGGCCATGAAAGCTTCCAGCCGGTGATCCAGGCAATCATCGAGTTGGCGGAGGTCGCCGCCAAGGAGCCGTGGGATCTGCCGGAGACCAGCGACGAGCAGAAGGCCCTGGCCGCTCGGGTGGACGCGCTTGCCCGCCCCGGCATCACCGAGGCCTACAAGGAGCCGCTGAAGCAGGTTCGCCAGGACAAGGTATCCGCCGCCAAGAAGGCCGCCGCCGTCGCCCTCGCCGCCGAGGGCCTGGACGCCGACAAGGCGAAAGGCCTGTTCAAGGAACTTGAGGCCGACATCGTCCGCAACGCCATCCTGGACACCGGGCTGCGCATCGACGGACGCGACACCAAGACCGTGCGCCCGATCATCGCCGAGGTGGGCGTGCTGCCGCGTGCCCATGGGTCCGCCCTGTTCACCCGCGGCGAAACCCAGGCGCTGTGCGTGGCGACCCTGGGCACCGGCCAGGACGAGCAGATCATCGACGCGCTCGAAGGCAGCTTCCGCGAGAATTTCATGCTCCACTACAATTTCCCTCCGTACTCCGTCGGCGAGGCCGGCCGCATGGGCACCCCGGGCCGTCGCGAGATCGGCCATGGGAAGCTCGCATGGCGCGCGGTCCACCCGCTGCTGCCGGAAAAGGATAAGTTCCCGTACACCATGCGCGTGGTGAGCGAGATCACCGAGAGCAACGGCTCCTCCTCGATGGCCACCGTCTGCGGCACCTCCCTCGCGCTGATGGATGCCGGCGTGCCGCTGCTGCGCCCGGTGGCCGGCATCGCCATGGGGCTGATCAAGGAGGATCGCGGCTTCGCCGTGCTGTCCGACATCCTCGGCGACGAGGACCACCTCGGCGACATGGACTTCAAGGTGGCCGGCACCGAGACGGGCATCACCAGCCTGCAGATGGACATCAAGATCACCTCGATCACCATGCAGATCATGGAAGTGGCGCTCGACCAGGCGCGCGGCGGCCGGCTGCACATCCTGGGCGAGATGGCCAAGGCACTCACCGGAAACCGCACCGACGTGGCCGCCACGGCACCGCGCATCAGCGTGATCCAGGTGCCGAAGGAAAAGGTGCGTGAGGTCATCGGCACCGGCGGCAAGGTAATCCGCGAGATCGTCGAGCAAACCGGCTGCAAGATCGACATCGAGGACGACGGCACCATTAAGGTCGCCTCTAACGACTCCGCCAAGGCCCAGGCGGCGATCGACTGGATCCGCGGCATCGTCGCCGAGCCGGAAATCGGCGTGATCTACACCGGCAAGGTGGTCAAGACCGCCGATTTCGGCGCCTTCGTCAACTTCCTAGGCTCGCGCGACGGCTTGGTGCACATCAGCGAACTGCAGCAGGGCCGCGTCAACAAGACCAACGACGTGGTCAATGTGGGCGACGCGGTGAAGGTCAAGGTCCTCGGCTTCGACGACCGCGGCAAGGTCAAGCTGTCGATGCGCGTGGTGGACCAGGCGACCGGTGCCGACATCACCGAGCAGGTCGGCGCCAAGAGCGGCGGTGGCGAGCGCAATGGTGGCGAGCGCAATGGTGGCGACCGTGGCCCGCGCGACCGCGGCGAGCGCCAGCCTCGCGAGGCTGCTGCGTCCGAAGACTGAGCGGCACAAAGGGCGGCCCGGCGGGGGAACTCGCCGCCGGGCCGTCTGTTAACTACTGTCGTGTGACACAGCCGCAGGGTCGGTTCGGCCAAGGTCGGTTCCGGCAAGGACGGTTCCGACACGACGGTTCCGACAAGGACGGGGCATCGGGGCGATATGAAGGCTATCAACGCGATCCGCATGGGCGGGACAGACATGCTGCCGCTGGTCGAAGGCGGCAAGGGTGTTGCCATCTCCAACGGCATCACCGCCGGCCATTGGGCCGCAGGCGGTGGCGCCGGCACGTTGAGTGCCGTGAACCCCGACAGCTACGATGCCGACGGCAACCCCATTCCGCAAGTCTACCACGCCAAGACCCGCCGCGACCGCCACGAGGAACTGGTGCAGTACGGCATCGCCGGCGGGATCGAGCAGGCGCGCCGGGCGCACGACATCGCTGGCGGCCGTGGCCGCATCCATGCCAACATCCTGTGGGAGATGGGCGGGGCCGAGCGGGTGGCCACCGGCATCCTCGAAGGTGCCAAGGGCCTGATCCACGGCATCACCTGCGGCGCCGGCATGCCCTACCGGCTGTCCGACATTGCGCAGCGCTTCAATGTCCACTACTACCCCATCGTCTCCTCGGGCCGTGCCTTCGGCGCGCTATGGAAGCGCGCCTACCACAAGGCGGCCGCCCTGCTGGGCGGGGTGGTGTACGAAGACCCCTGGCTCGCCGGTGGTCATAACGGCCTGTCCAACAGCGAAGATCCCAATCGGCCGGAAGACCCGCTGCCTCGGGTGCTGGCGCTGCGCAAGCTGATGCGTGAGTTCGGCCTGGGCGAAACCCCGATCATCATGGCCGGCGGCGTCTGGTGGCTGGAGGAATGGGAAGACTGGATCGACAATCCAGACTTGGGCCCCATCGCGTTCCAGTTCGGCACCCGCCCGCTGCTCACTCAGGAAAGCCCGATCGGCGAAGCCTGGAAGCGCCGCCTGCTAACATTGAAGGAGGGCGATGTCTTCCTCAACCGCTTCAGCCCGACCGGCTTCTACTCCTCCGCAGTCAACAACAACTTCATCCAGGAACTGCGCCAGCGCAACGACCGCCAGGCGGCCTTCACTGCCGAGCCGGTCGGCGAGCATCAGGCCGCGTTTGGCGTCGGCCCGCGCAAGCGCGTCGTCTACCTGACGTCGACCGATCGCGACCGTGCCCTGTCCTGGGAACGCGCCGGCTTCACCGAGGCGTTGCGCACGCCAGACTCGACGCTGATCTTCGTCTCACCGGACAAGGCGCAGGAAATCCGCGCCGATCAGGTCGCCTGCATGGGCTGCCTGAGCACCTGCCGCTTTTCCAACTGGTCGCAGCACGAGCCCGACTACAGCAACGGCAAGAAGGCCGATCCGCGCAGCTTCTGCATCCAGAAGACCCTGCAGGACATCGCCCACAATTCCGACCGCGACGAGGTGCTGGACAACAACCTGATGTTCTCCGGCCACAACGCCTACCGCTTTGGATCGGACCCGTTCTACAGCAACGGCTTCGTGCCCACGGTGCGACAACTTGTGGAACGGATCATGACAGGCCGCTGAGCACGGCCATGGCGCAAAAAGCTTTCGCCCCCGCCGCGCTAGTGGTGCGATCCAAACGCTTGCTATCCAAGCGTTCGGTGAATCTCCCCACAAAATCAAGATGTTGGTCCGAATCTGACGACACCATCCGTCAGATTCGGACCACTAGCAGCCTGTCGGAGTTATACCAACCGCCCTATTGATTGACCGATGTACAAAGGCAAGGCCAGGGCTTTGCCCTGGACCCACCAAAGGCCCGCGGCCTTTGGAAACCATTTTATTATCATATAGTTAAGGTCCAGGGGCTTGGCCCCTGGTGGGTCCAGGGCGAAGCCCTGGCCTTGCCTAACGAAGGATCGTTCCTGACGGCGGTTGGTATAAGTCCGACAGGCTCCTAGGCGTTCCTGACTGAGCCTCGGGGTTCAGCGAGGCGGCGTGCGCCCGGGGGCGTCGAGCGATTCCGTCTCCACCGCGCCAGGCTGCGGTGCGGAGGGGCTGGTGGTTTGCAGCGACGCACGCATAGCCCGGCGCACCTGGTATTCGAACTCGACGTTCATTTCCTTCATGAGGTCGCGCACGAAGGCGTAAAGCTCGTCGCTCACGGCGCGCTGGGATTCACCGGCCACAGGGCGCACCTGCACCACCCGCGCGGTCGTCTCGCCCAGCCGGTTGCCGGCATCGTCGGTCATCTCCAGCCGCACCGCCAGCGTGCCCTCGTAGTGACGCGGCAGGCGGATGATCGAGGCATCCTCGATGACGAACACCGCGCGGCCGGTGGTGCCGCCGGCCAACAGCCGGTCCTCGGCCATCCGGCGCAGCGTCTCGCGCGGCGTCACCGGCGCCAGGTGCTCCACCCGGCGGCTGGCCCCGCGCGGTGCCCAGCTATCATCGATATCCACCCGGCCAACCGCAAGCTTCAGGCTGGGCAGGTGGTCGTAGCGCGGCGCCGGATAACTCGGCGGCGGCCCCGCATCGCAGGCGGCTACGAACAGCGGCGCCAGGACAAGGGCACGACGCGACAGGCGAGGCACGGTCATGAATTCCCGCTCGGAATGTGACGGATGCAGCGTGGTCCGGTCTCCTTGCACGGTCAATGGCTCCCCTCCCGGCTACCCATGTCGCCGCGCTCGAAGTGGAACGCCGTGTTGCAGAACTCGCAGTTCATGGTGATCCGCCCGTCGATGGCCATGTGGTCCAGGTCCTCGTCCGGGAAGTTCCCCAGAATGCCGGCCAGGCGCTGCCGCGAGCAGCGGCAGCCATAGGCCAGCGCACGCGGCAGGTCGCTGGCCACGCCCTCGGTATGGAACAGGCGATAGAGCAACCGGTCGGGCGCCACCTCGTCGTCCAACAACTCCTCATCGGTCACGGTCGCGGCCAGTATGGTTGCTGTGCGCCAGCTTTCCTCCTGCTCCGCCTCGTCCAGATCGCGGCTGATCCCGCCACTGCCGGCAATGCGCTCCAGAATCAGCGCACTGGCCCGCCACCCCGTCTCGGTCTGCCCGCAGGCCAACCGGATGGAACAGCGCAACTGCTCGCTGGTGGCGAAGTAATGCAGCGCCATGTCCGCCAGAGTCTCGCCCTCGATGGCGACGATGCCCTGGTGCGGCTCGGTGTCGGGACCCTGGTCGACGGTGAAGGCCAGGTAGCCCTTGCCCAGCAACTGCTTCGCCGTCGGGTTGGGCTCGGCGCCCAGCAACTCGCTCAACCGGTCGGGCTCGGCACGGGCATAGCCGCGCAGGGCACCCGCATCGGTGCAGTCAGCCAGCAGCATGCCCAGCGCCCCGTCGCCCTTGGCCTGCAGGCTGAACGAACCGCGGAACTTCAGCGCCGAGGCCAGCGCCGCCACCATCGCCAGCGCCTCGCCGGACATTCGGGTGACGGCGGGCGGGTTGTCATGGCGGGTCAACAGCGCATCGGCCAGCGGCCCGAGCCGCACCAGCCGCCCGCGCACCGGGCGGTCAGGCAGGAAAAACGGCGTGACGCCCCCTGGCACGACAAGGTCGGGCACGTCGGGGCGGTCGCTGTCCAGGAAGGCGGGAGCATGAAAGCGGGATGGATCGGTCATCACTGGAAGATAGGCAGCCCGAGGCCCGCGGGCTACCGTGGCAGCGATGGGAAATGAGCGGGAATACGTGCTGCGACCACTGTGCATTGCCGATGCGCCGCTCGCCGCCGCGCTGATCCGCCACGCCTTCGCCACCCAGGGCGTCGCCACCGACCCGCCGCCGTCGGCCCTGCGCGAAATGCCGACAGCGTGCGGGCCAACCTCACCACGGATGGCGGCGCCGGCGCCTGGGTGGCCGATGCGCTGGCCGCATGCGTGCTGTGGCAGGTCCAGCCGCGCGGGCTGTATCTCGGCCGCCTCGCGGTGCACCCGGACCATCGCGGCCAGGGCATCGCGCGCGCCCTGGTGGCACGGGTGGAAGTGGAAGCTCGCGCCAAGGGCCTGCCCCGCCTCCTGCTGTCCACCCGCCTGATGCTGGCCGGCAACCAGCGCCTGTTCGCCGCCTGCGGCTTCCGCGAGACGGCGCAGCACGCCCATCCCGGCTACGCCCACACCACCTTCGTCGACATGGGAAAGCCGGTCGCCCCCGAATGAGGCCGCCCAAATGAGCGCCGCCGCCCTGCGCGCGATTCCAAGGCGGTCAAAGGGCAGCATTGCCGCATGTCGTTCCACCGCCACACTTTGGCGCATGCTATAGCACCGCGAAGTCCCGCCGCCGGCGAACACGCGTTGCGGGGCACCTCCAGGCCGATCGGGTGGACCATGGCACGCATCCTGTTGCTGTACGCGATAGTCGCCCTCGCGGTCCGCGCTCCCGGCCTGCTGTTCGTCGAGCTGAGCTGGGACGAGGCGCTCTACTGGATGATCGCCGGCGAATTGGTCGACGGCCACGCGCCCTACAGCCAAACCTGGGACCGCAAGCCGCCCGGGCTGTTCGTCCTGTTGGCCCTGTGCTTCAGGGGGTGGCCGGCGACAGCATGATCGCCCTGCGGCTCGGCACCACGGCAGCGGTGGTGGCCAGCGCCATGCTGTTGCGCGCCATCGGCGCACGCCTGCTGCCAGGCGTGCCATGGCTCGGCACCGTCGCCGGGCTGATCTACATCGCGGCCTCGCTGCACAACGGCGGCGAGGGCACCAACGCCGAGTTGCTGCTCGCGCCGTTCGCCCTCGGCGGCATGGCGCTGGCTCTTGCCGCGCTGGAGAACCGGCGCTTGGCGCACGGCGCCGCGGCAGGGGCACTGTTCGGGGTGGCGGTGCTGGTCAAGCCGGTGGCGCTGGCCGACGGGGCGGCGACCGCGTTGATGCTGGTGGCGCTGCCCGCGATACGCGGCCACGCGCTCGGCCAGGGGCACGGATGGGTACGGATCGCACGGCTCTACGCCGCCATCGCGGCCGGCGCGGCGTTGCCCCTGCTGGCCATGGCCGGCTGGTATGCCGCCATCGGTGCATCCGGCCTGCTTGTCGAAACCCTCGCGGCCGCGGGCGATGCCGGGCTTGTCCGCTTCAACGCCGAGGGGCTCGCGGCCGGAACTCGTCCCTATGCACCGCTCCTCGGCGGCTTCGCCCTCGGCCTGGCAGCAGTGGCAACGGAGAAGCGCCGGCGGATGGCGGCCGCGGGTGGCATCGCGATCGCCTGCTGGCTGGCAATGGTTGCCGCGATGCTGGCCCTGCTGGGGCGGTTTGCTGACCACATGTTCATCCAGCTTCTGCCCCCGCTTGCGTTGGGAACCGCCGCGTTCCTGGTCCTCGCCGCGCGCGCCCTGCCTCTAACAAAGCGGAGTCCTCACGCGCTGAGGTTGGGCGCGCTGGGCTTGGCCCTCCTCGTCGTGCTCGCCTGGGGTGCCGGCCGCTTTGCCCATGCCGGGCTGGAGACGCTGTGGCAGCGCGAGGCGGCCGGGGTGCGCCACTGGGGCGATCGCACGGCGACGATTGCCGCCGCCCTGCGCAGCCGGATCGAGGGTCCCGGCGACCTGCTGGTAATCGGCCGCCTGCTCGGCCTGTACCACGCAACCGGCACGCGGCCGCCCACGCGATATCCCTTCAGCCTGCACCTGTGGGCGGGCTATGCCCCCGTCGACGGCGTCGCCGAGATCGCCCGTATCACGGCCACGCCGCCGCGCTTCGTTGTCGTGGACGCCCTGTGGCTGCCCGGCGGACCGCGCACCAGCATCATGCAGGCACAGGTCCTCGACCGTCTCGCCGAGGTGCTGGCCCGCGACTACCTCCACGACGGCCAGACCGGGCGCTTCATCAGCTGGCGCGGCGGCTTCGTCGGCGGTGGCGTGGGCGCCACGGTCTTCCGGCGCCGCGACGTGCCACCATTCGACCGCGCCGCCCGCCCCCAGTCCATCGGCGGGCTTCAATACGATCCCGTGCCAGCCGCCGCGCGGCCGGGTGCCTGACCGCCCGCCTACCGCACCACGCCGCGCAGCCGAGGGTCCAGGATGTCGCGCAGCGCGTCGCCCAGAAGGTTGAACGCCAGCACCAGCAGGAATATCGCCACCCCCGGTGCGATCGACAGCATCGGCTGCGTCTCCAGGAACGGAAACGCCTGCTGCAGCATGTTGCCCCAGGTCGGCGTCGGCGGCGTCACCCCCACCCCGATGAAGCCCAGCGCCGCCTCGGCCAGCACGGCATAGCCCATCCCCAACGTCGCCTGCACGATCACCGGGGCAATGGCGTTCGGCAGGATGTGGCGCGACATCACCTTGATCCGCCCGGTGCCCGCCGCCTCCGCCGCCGCCACGAAATCCAGCGAGCGCACCGTCAGCGCCTGGCTGCGGGTGACGCGCGCCAGCCACGGCACGTTGGCGATGCCGATGGCCACGATCACCGTGCCGAGCGAGTTGCCCATCGCCGCCGCCAAGGCCACCGCCACCAGCAGCGCCGGGAACACCACGATTGCGTCCATCACCCGCATGATCACGTCGTCCACCCAGCCGCCCAGAGTCACCGACACCAGCCCGAGCGGCACCCCCACCAGCAGGCCCAGCCCCACCGCCCCCAGGCTCACCTGCAGCGCCACCTGGCTGCCCAGGATCAGCCGGGCCAGCGTGTCGCGGCCAAGCTGGTCGGTGCCGAGCGGGTGCAGCAGCGTGGCGCCCGACAGCAGGTTCTCGAAATCCATGTCCTCGCTGGCATACGGCATCACCCATTCGGGAAACGCCGCGCAGAACCCCACCAGCAACAGCACCACCAGCCCGAACACCGCGCGCGGCGTGCGCAGCAGCCGCCCGGCGACGGTCCCGTCCCTCGGAATCAGCGCTGGCCACAGGAATCGGCGCGTCCTACGAATCATAGCGGATCCGCGGGTCGAGCACCGCATACAGCAGGTCGGTCAGGAAGTTCACCACAAGCACCGCCGTCGCCATCACCAGCACGCAGCCCTGCACCACCGGGAAGTCGCGCTGGAACACAGCTTCCACCATGAACAACCCCATCCCGGGCACGCCGAACAGCGTCTCGATCACCACCGCCCCGGCGAAGATGCGGCCGATCTCCAGCCCCATCACCGTCACCACCGGCAGCATCGCATTGCGCATGCCGTGCCCGATCACCACCGGCCAGCGCGCCAGCCCCTTGGCCCGCGCGGTGCGAATGTAGTCCTGCGCCATCACCTCCAGCAGCGCCGAGCGCATCTGGCGCATCACCACCGCCGAACTGGTGATGCCCAGCGCCAGCGCCGGCAGCAGCATGTGCCGCAGGCTGCCCATCGGGTCGTCGCCGAACGGGATATAGCCGCGCGTGGGCAGCCAGCCCAGGGTCACCCCGAACAGTAGGATCATCATGATGCCGAGCCAGAACCCCGGCATCGCCACCGCGCCCACCGCCACCATGGTGGCCACGAAATCCGGCATCCGCCCGCGATACACCGCCGAGACAACGCCCGCCGGAATGGCGATCAGCGTGCCGATCAGCCAGGCAAACACCCCCAGCTGGAAGGTGACGATGGCGCGCGACACCAGTTCCTCGCCCACCCGCCGCTGGCTGATGGTGGAGCGGCCGAGATCGCCGGTCGCGGCCCGGCCCAGCCACAGCACGAACTGCACCGGCACCGGCTTGTCGAGATTGTATTCCTTGCGCACCAGTTCAAGCTGCGTCTCGTCCAGCGCCTCCCCGGCGCCCACCATCATGCGTGCGGGATCGCCGGGGATCGCCTGCATCAGGGCGAACACCATCATCGAGATCAGCAGCAGCGACGGGGCCAGTTGCGCCAAGCGGCGCAGGATGTAGGCCTGCACGGGTTTGCCGGGCGATCAGGCCTTCTTAAGCCACATCCGGTGCAGGTACATCTTGGCATCCCAGCCGAAGACCTGCTCCAGCCCCATCACGTGCTTGCGCGCGGCCGCGTAGGTCACGCCGTACAGCATCGGCACCATGTGCGCCTCGCCCAGCACGATCTCGTCGACCTGGCGGTAGATCGCCTTGCGCTTCTCGATATCCGCCGTCGCCGCACCGGCATCGACCAGCGCATCCAGACGGTCGTTCTTCAGCTTGCCCGCGTTGTAATAGCCGTTGCTGCGATAGATCAACGAGGCGTTCCAGTCCGGCTCGGGATAGCGGCTCCACGACGTGAAGAAGATCGGCGCTTCGCCGCCATAGTTGAACTTCTCGGTCGCCACTGTCACCTCATAGACCTTGAGGTTCAGCTTGATGCCGACGGCGCCAAGCTGGGCACGGATGATCTCGGCACTGGGCGTGTTGATCTCGCTCGGCCAGATGATCGCATCCATCTCGAAGCCGTTCGGTTTGCCGCCCAGCTTGAGGTATTCGCGCGCCTTGGCCAGGTCATAGGTCGGGCGGTTCACCGTCGGGTCGTACGCCCAGGAGCCGGTCGGCCACATGCCGCCCTTGGCGATGATCGCCCGGTTGAAATACACAGCCCTGTTGATCAACTCTGGGTTGATCGCATGCGCCACCGCCAGGCGCAGGTTCACGTTGTCCATCGGCGGCTTGGCCTGGTTGTACTGGAGCGTGAGCGCGATGCCGCCGCCATCGAACTTGCGCACGTTGTAGGTCGGGTCGTCCAGGAAGTTGCCCACCTCGCGGTACGGCAGGTAGATCAGGTCCATCTCGCCGGCCTTCAGCGACGACACCTGTACCGTCTGGTTGCGCACCGTGTTGACCACGATCTCGTCGAGATACGGCAACGGGTTGCCCGCCGCGTCGCGGCCCCAGTATTTTTCGTTGCGCACGAAGCGCACATGGCTGCCGCTGACGAACTCGGCCACCTTGAACGGTCCGGTCGACACAGGCTTGAAGATATAGTCCGCGCCCAGCTTCCGCACCGCGGTCGGCGAATTCATCGCCCCGCCGCGATCGGCCAGCGTGCCCAGCACCGAGCCCCAGGGGCGCTTGAGGTGGAGGCGCACCAGGTGCTCGTCCACCGCCTCCACCGTGTCCACCGCGCCGAACGCCGCGCGCGGCGTGGCCTTGGTCGCCGGGTCGAGCAGCCGCTCGATGTTGAACTTCACCGCCTCGGCGTTGAACGGCGTGCCGTCATGGAACTCCACGCCCTTGCGCAGGCGCAGCTCGACCTTCTTCGGATCGGAAATGTCCCAGGACTCGGCCAGCGACGTCTCCGGCCGCGGGGCAAGTTGTGGGTCGGCATCGACCAACTGATCGACGAACTGGCGCCAGTAATACGCATCCCCACCGGAACGCCCCACCACCGGATCGAGCGCCCCGGGCGCCAACTGGTAGGCCACGCGCAAGGTGCCGCCGTATTGCGGCTTCTCGGCATTGGCGCGGCCGTGGCGGGCCAACAACACCGTGGACCCCGCCCCGGCCAGCGAGGCCTTGATCAGGGTGCGCCGCTTCATCGTCCTGTCATTCGACATGGCCGGTTCCTCCCGATTTTGGGTCGGTCCACAGCGCCGGAGCAGGCGCGGTGGCCGTGTCCCTTGACGGGAAGTCTGCGGGCCGTTCGCCGGAGGCGTCAAGCGTACATTGCAAGCGCCAGCTTTGCGCCTTCGTTGCGCGTCCGCCTACCCCCGCTTCGGCTGGTGGAACTCGTACGGCGGGTAGTCCTTGGTGATGTCCGATACCACCTCGATCAGCGCCGGCGCATTGGCCGCCAGCGCCTCCTTCAGCGCCCCGCGCAGCCCCGCCGCATCCTCCACCCGCCACGCCGCCACCCCGAACGCCTTCGCATAGGCCGGAAAGTCCGGATTGGTCAGCACCGAGCCGGAATGCCGCCCGTCGAACAGCCGCTGCTGGTCGCGCAACACGTTGCCGTAGGCGGCGTTGTTTACCACGACGGTCACCAGGTTGATGCCGAACTGCACCGCAGTCGCCAGGTCCGAACCGCCGAACAGGAAGCCCCCGTCGCCACAGATCGACACCACTGGCTTGTCGGGATGGGCCACCTTCACCCCAAGCGCGGTCGGAAAGCCGTAGCCCAGCGTGCCCGAGAAGCCCGAGGTGATCATCGTCCGCGGCTTGTACACCGGCAGACCATACCAAGCGATGTAGGCCACCTGGGTTACCTCGTCCACGATCAGCCCGTCCTCGCCAACCGCCTCGCGGATCGCCTCCACTAGCGAATACTGCGGCTGGGCACGGCTGATCTTCGCCAGCGCCGTCTCCTTGGCCACGGCCACGGCGGCACGCCGATCGGTGCCAGCATTCTTCGCCACCGCCGCGGCCAACGCGCGCGCGCCATCGGCGGCATCGGCCACGATCGGCACATCCACCGCCAGCCGGCGATGCTCGGCCGGGTCGATATCGATGCGCGCCATCTTCAGCCCCGCCGGCGCCGGCGACCACCGGCCCAGCGGCACGTCCAGCCGCGTGCCGATGCCGATCAGCAGGTCGCACTTGTCCCACAACTCGAACGCCGCAACGGTGCCGATCGACAGGGGATGGCGACTGTCCACCACACCCTTGCCGGTTCGGAACGACACCACCGGCGCCCCGATCCGCTCGGCCAGCGCCAGCACCTCGGCCCCAGCATGGGCCGCGCCCCCACCCACCCAGATCATCGGAAAGCTGGCCGCATCCACCAGCTTGGCGAGCGAAGCAATCTTCTCCGGGTCGGGCACCGGGTTGGCGTGACGCGCCAGCGGATCCATCAGGGTCACGTCCGCGGTCGCCGGGAACATGTCCCACGGCATCTCCACCGCCACCGGCCCCGGCCGGCCCGAGGTCATCGCCTGGAACGCCCGCGCCATCACCTGCGGCGCATCCGTCGGATGTTCGATGCGCTCGGCGAACTTCAGCATGGATTTCAGCGTCGCCAACTGGTCCGGCATCTCGTGCAACTGGCCACGCCCGCGCCCGATCATCGCACTGGGCACCTGGCCCGTGATGCACATCACCGGCGCGTTCACCCCCCATGCGGTCAGCATCGCGCCCATGGTATTCATTACCCCCGGTCCCGGCACCACGGTGAAGGCCGAGGGCTTGCCGGTCGACTGCGCATAGCCAAGCGCCATGTAGGCCGTGGTCTGCTCGTGGCGGGTATTGATCACCCGCAGCTGGTTGGCATTGCGCGCGAAGGCGTCGAACAGCCCGTACATCTGCACGCCCGGCAGCCCGAAAATGGTGTCCACGCCGTGGCGCAGAAGGGAATCGACAATGGCGTCGCCGCCGGTCATGCGAGGCATGGGCTTGTTTCCTGTCCTGTGTTCCGTCCCTTGCCGCGACTGTGGCACGGCGCGCGGCGAAGGTGAATGCACCCCGCGCCGGCTTGCGGCGCCGCCGCCGATGGTCTCAAGTCCATGTGTCGACAAAAGCAGGCGCGCACGACGCCGGCGGGAAGGAAACCGAATGTCCTGGCAACAAGAAATCGACGAACTCAAGCTGCGCCAGACGATGGCCGAAGCCATGGGTGGGCCCGAGGGCATCGCCCGCCAGCGCAAGCAGGGCAAGCTGCTGGTGCGCGAACGCATCGCCGCCATCGCCGACCCCGCCAGCTTCCAGGAATTCTTGGGCCTGGCCGGCACAGGCACCTACCAGGACGGCCAGCTCAAAAGCTTCCTGCCCAAACCCTACGTTGCCGGAACAATGAAGCTCGACGGCCGCAAGGCGGTGGTGACGGCCGGCGACTTCACCGTGCGCGGCGGCTCCGGCGGCCAGCGCGGCGGCATGGGCCAGGAACTCTCCGCCGCCGAGCGCGCCATCGAATGGCGCCTGCCCTATGTCCGCCTGCTCGACGCCGCCGGCGGCTCCGTGCGCACCTTCGAGGATTACGGCCGAACCTACCTGCCCGACGGCAACCAATGGACCCAGCTCGACGTCCGCCTGCTCAACATCGTCCCCACCATCTCCGCCGTGCTCGGCTCCGTCGCCGGCCTGCCCGCCATCAACGCCTGCCTGTCGCATTTCTCCGTCATGGTGAAAGGCATCAGCCAGATCTTCCCCGGCGGCCCCCCGGTGGTGAAGGCCGCCCTTGGGCTGGACATCACCAAGGAGGAACTCGGCGGCGACCACATCCACACCAAGATCTCCGGCGCCATCGACAACGTTGCCGAGACCGAGCAGGACGCCTTCGACCAGATCCGTCGCTTCCTCTCCTACCTCCCGCCCAGCGTTCACGAAATGGCTCCGCGCGGCCCCATCACCGACGACCCGGACCGCACCGAGGAAGCACTGCTCTCCACCATGCCGAAGAACAAGCGCCAGACCTACGACGCCCGCCGCGTGCTCGGCGCCGTTATCGACAAAGGCAGCTTCTTTGAGATCGCCCCCCTCTACGGCCGCGCCCGCATCACCGGCCTCGCCCGCGTCGACGGCTTGCCCGTCGCGATCATGATCAACAACCCGCGCTACAACGGCGGCTCAACCGACGTCGCCGCCGGCTCCAAGGCCATGCGCCTGATGGCCCTGGCCGACCTGTTCCACCTGCCGCTGATCTCGCTGGCCGACGAACCCGGTTTCATGGTCGGCCCCGAAGCCGAACGTCAGGGCATCGAGCGCGCCGGCGCCCGCATGGTCGCCACCGTCTGCTCCACCCGCATGCCCTGGCTCACCGTCGTCATCGGCAAGCTCTACGGCGTCGCCGGCCAGTGCCACCACCGCCCCACCGGCATGTTCCGCCGCTACGCTTGGCCTTCGGCCAACTGGGGCAGCATGCACATCACCGGCGGTGTCGCGGCCGCCTATCGCCGCGAAATCGCCGACGCCCCCGACCCGGAAGCCAAGAAGGCCGAAATCGAAGCCCGCCTTCAAGCTCTCGCATCGCCCTTCCTCACCGCTGAATCCACCGGCCAGGACATCATCGACCCCCGTACCACCCGCCAGAAAATGGTCGAGTTCGTCCACGACGCCCAACGTATTCTGCAGAGCCAGGTGGGAACACCAGGGTTGCCGTACTTGCCTTGAATTCCAGTCAGGGCCCCTGTCTTGCGCCCTTGGCGGGCTGACTGTGCATGTCCGCAGTGGCGGGAACAGGCGACGCATTCCGCAGGACCGCCTGCCCCATCAGGCGAGCCCGTGGATGTGGAGATACGAACCGGCCGCCTCCGAGGACCCGAAGGCCACTTGCAGCCTGCCGCTGTCCAAGTCCCCTTGCTGTAGCCAGCCAGGGTCACCAACGCATTGGGCTTTCCCGGGCCGGTCGCCTGCATCGTCAGGCCCTTGAAGCCCGCGGCCCCCAGATCATCGATCCAGCTTATTGTGCCGTCGCGCGAGGACGCGCCCCAGACCGTGACCGAATCGCCGCCGCCGAAGCCAACCACAGTGCTCCAGATGTCCTCGGTGGCCCCCCGCGCATCCAGAAAGAACGTGTCTTCGCCCCACGCCCCGGAAAGGAAGTTCGAGCCGGTGCCGCCGTCCAGGACATTGCGACCACCATAGGCAGCCAGCGCGTCGGTGCCGCTGCCCGTGCGGATGAACCAGTTGTCGCCGCCGACCGTCACGTTCAGGTTGTCGGGCGTGATGTGAATGATCTCCTTGTCCAGCCCGGCGACCGGCCCCTCGTAGAAAGCCGGATCAACCGCAACGCGCTGGCCGGTGGCCGTGTTGATGACCACAATGTCGATGATCGCGTCATCGTCCTTGATGACGCCACCGGATGTGGCCGTCTGGACGACAACATCGGCTGACATTGGATTTATCGTTACGGTGAACGTCTCATCGTCCTCGACGATTACGTCGCCGGCCACGCCGATGCTGATGGTCTTGCTGGTTTCGCCGGGCAGGAACGCGATGCTGCCCGATGGAAACACGTTGCCGGTGAAATCCATGGCGGAGGCCGGATGCGGTCCGGACCCGGAGACCACATAGCTGGCAACCGCCGGCAAGCTGAGATCGCCGCTGCGCGCAACGTTGAAGGTGAACAGTGTCGTGCCGCTCCGCCCCTCCGGCTTTGCCGCATCAAGGGCGGCGATCGCCAGTCTCGCGGAAGGCACGGCCGCCACGCTCAGCTTGTAGCTGCCCGTCGTATCGTCGGCGCTGTGGGCCGAAAGAAAGAACGAATCGCTCCTGGTCGCGGTGAAGGTGAGCCGCGCGTTGCTGCCGGTGCCGTTGTTGTCGTCTGCGGCAATCTCCAGCGAACCGCCGCTGCTGTCGCGCAATTCCAGCACCGGATCGGCCAGTGTTCCTGCGGCGGTCACATTGCCTTCAAGATCGAAATGGTAACGCTCCCCGGCGATCAACGGAACAGCAAACCAGTCCGCATCTCCCGGTGCCTCAATGCTGCCCGTGACGAACCCGCCAACGCTGACGCCCCCCGCACCCTGCGGGGTGTGACCGTAGTCATCGGCAAGCGCCGCAATGGTCGTCGCGGTCAATTCTCTGACCTCGGACCAGTCCATGCCGTCGAACGCGCGCACGCCGATCTGTTCGCTGCCTTCCGTGGCGCCGCCGACATACGCCACGTTGCCCAGTTCGGCCAACGGCACCGGGGTCCAGGTTCCTGCTGCCACGGCGGCACCCGCCACCTGCAGGCTTCCCCCGCCATCCGCGCCATCGCCGAACGCATAGTGCGTGATCAGGTCGCCATCCTCGTCCGCCACCGACAGGACCAACGAAGCCCCTGACACCGCCTGCCCGGCATGCACCCGCACATCGCGCACCACGACCAATGGCAAGTGGTTGCGCCGGTCGTCGTCAACGAAGGTGCCCTGGGCCCTGGTCGTCCACGATGACAGCGCCGTTGGTTGCGCCAGACAGGTTGACGAAGAAGGTCTGCGGCGAGGGGGCCTCGTCCACCGTGTCGCCAATGACGGCCACGGTCACCGTCCGCATCACCACGAACTCATCGAAGGTGCGCGTGCCGGACACCGGGAGATAGTCGCCGTCGGCGACCGTGGCACCACCGTCGGCGGTGGCGAAGCCGACATCAAAGGCCGTCGTCCCCCCAGTCCGCGTGACCATGAACGTGGCAACCGTTGTGCCGTCATTACCCTCCGTCACGGCCACGTCGGAGATCGAGATGGCTCCCGGTGTCCGGGTGACCACGAAGCTCTCGGCATAGGCATTGTCATGGACATTCGGTTCGCCGGGAACGAGGTCGGCCACCACGCCGATGTAATAGGTGCCCTTGGCAAGGCTGGAGGGAATGGCCGACAGCAAGCGTCCTCCCGCGGCCGCGCCAGCGGCGAGCGCGGGGATCGCGAGAGTTCCCAACACCGTATCGGCGGGCGTGATGTTCGCATCGCTCGATAGGTAGACGGTGGCCGACGACGGATCAGAGGTGGCGGTGCCCGCGTTGCCGACCGCAAAGTCGATCGTCTGCGCGCTGCCGGCCGAGATGGGTGAGGCACCCAGGGACAGGTCGTTGATCACCAGATTCGGCTTCGCCAGCGGCGCCGCCGTGACCGCAAACCCCGCCGCATAGGTATTGTCGTTGGTGTTCGCCTCACCGGAGGTCGGGCTGGCAACAACACCGATGTAATAGGTGCCTTCGGCCGTGCCGGCCGGGATCGCCACGGACAGGCTCCCGGCCGTCGCGGCATTCGGGGCCAGGGACGGCACGGGGAACGCGCCCAGGAAGATATCCGCCGCGGTGATCGTGGCATCGGCCGACATGTAGAGCGTTGCGCTGGATGCGCTGGATGCGCCTGCCCCGGCGTTACCCACCTCGAAGCCGATGGTCTGCACCCCGCCGGCCGCCACCGCCTCGGCGCCCAGGGAAAGTTGATTGATCACCAGGTTCGGGCCGGCGGCCGCCTCGTCCGCCACCGTGACGCTGATGGCATAGGCATTGTCGGTGTCGCTTGTCTCGCCCGGCACGACGTCCGCGGCGATGCCGATATGGTAGGTGCCCGGCGCCATGTCGGCGGAGACGGTCCAGGCAACGCTGTTCGTTGCAGCGGCACCCGCAGCCAGTGACGGAACGTCGAACGTCGCCAGCACCGTATCGCTCGAATCGATGGTCGCGTCGGCAGACAGGTACAGCTTCGCCTTCGACGCAGGCGTGGTGGCGGTGCCCGCGTTGCCGATCGCGACGATGATCGTCGCGTCGCCGCCTGCCGTCATTGGCGTGGTGCGCACCGCAAGGTCGTTGATCACCAGGTTCGGGGCGCTGGCCGAGATGCCCCATTCGCCAAAGCCTCCCCCCAGAGCTGCGTCGCTCGCAACGCCGAAATGGGCCACTACGCCGGGAAGGGTCGGGTCATCCAGCGCGCCCTGCTCGGCAATATCATACGCCTCGTAGCCGGCCGACCCCTGCCACTCCACCGGCGCTGCAAGCCACTTGAACTCCGCAAGCCCCGCATCGAACACGGCGTCCAGAACGTAGCCGCTGCCGCCGACGCCTACCTTGTAGTCAACCTGCCCCGCCGATGACCGGGAAATTCCCTCGGCAATGCCGCGAAAGTAATCCAGGACGTACGAAATTCCCTCTCGCACGTCCGCATCGACGTCGAAGAAAATTGCCGAACCGGCTGGCTGCCCGACCGCCTTGGCCAACGCAGACGCACGCCTGCCGTCTGCCATGCCACCCTGGTAGGCGACATCCCGCAAGACGCTTGTGGGATTCTCGAACAGCCGAGGGTCATACCCAACGGGCGTCGCGTCCATTGCTTGCTGTGGCGTGTCATACACCGAGACAATCGAGAGCCCGGCGGCGATATAGTCGCGGGCCCGCTCTGCAGTCAGGTGTGCTGCGGAGCCGGCACCAAGGTGGGAGACGACGAACGCGAAGCCCTCCTGCCGGATGGCAACCTGCGACGCGGCGGTGTCCGAAGTGATCGCGATGCCACGAAGGCTCATATCCTTATTCCTCTGGGATCACTGGCGCAGGCTTCGGCAACAGCGTGGGCGCCGCCCCGGGCTGCGGCCGCCAATGCACCTCGCCGTGCCATCTTTGGCTGCCAGGAGAGACCGGATGGGAGCGGGTAAGGTGCCCCATCCGCCTCAGTGCCACTTCATCCGCGTGCCGCGGAGTTCGTCGATCCCGGCGATCGCCCATCCGCTGTTGACGACGATGCTCAGATACAGGTCCATCAGAAGCGAGAGCGGCGTCAGCACGATCTCGTCGTCCTGCACCAGCGCATAGACCGTCGCGGCCATGAAATTGAGCAAGGCAATGCCGCCCAACCACGCCAGCACGCCGCCCAGTTCCACCCCGACGACCGCAGCCGTGGCCAGCCAGGCCCAGAAGCCGAAATTCACCAACGGGATCAACAATATGTCGATCGTGTAGCAACCGGCCACGATCCAATCCAGGCGCGGGTTCTTCGCCACCGCATGCGCCCGCAAGTCGCGGAGATAGATGCGCAACACCTGCCACGTGCCGCGCATCCACCGGTAGCGCTGGCTCATCAGGTTGTCCATGCCGCTCGGCCCCTTGGTGAAGGCCAGCGCGCGCGGCTCATAGACAACCTTGCCTCCCAGCGCGAGGCACGACAGCGAAAGCTGAAAGTCCTCGGCAAACGTCTCCCCGGAAAGCGGACCGAACACCTTGCCGCTGTCCTCGGCGTGGCTGGCCACCTGACGCCTGTTGCAGGGAAGGGCCGCCACCTCCTCGAAGATGGACCGCCGGTACAGCCCGATCGCCCCCGGCACGATGGTCACCACGCCAAACTGGCTCATCGCCATCCGCATCCCGCCATTGCCCAGGACATATTCCAGGGCCTGCAGGCGCAGCAGCGTGTTCACCCGGTTGCGAATGGTAACCTGCCCGGCAACGCCGACAATGCCGGGGTCCTGCTGCATCCGGGCCACGGCGATCCACAGCGTGTCGGGCGCCAGGCGCGAATCGGCATCGACGCACAGGAGCATCTCGCCCGAGGACTTGCCGAAGCCGAAGTTCAGCGCGCTCCATTTCCCGCCGTTCGGCTTCGAATACACGCGCACAGTGCAACGGTCGTAGTCGCCCTCGTGCTACTTGGCGATCCCGTAGGTGTCGTCCTTCGAGCCGTCATCGATCACGATGATTTCGTAGCGCGGATAGTCCAGGGCGATGAGGGAGCGAACCGCGGCATCCATCGTCTCCGCCTCGTTGCATGCCGGCACCAGGATCGACACGAAGGCTTCCTGACCGGCCCTGCGCGGCGGGGCCCCGAGGGTGCGATGGAAGCCGAGAAAGGCGGTGGGATGGACAAAGCACCAGCGCACCATCGTCATCAGCAACAGGGCGGCAAACAGAACGTTGCCCACCACGCCGAACAGGCCCATCGACCTTTCGTCCAACAAGCCGTCGCTCAGGTTGAACGGCAGCGTGAGCGTCAGGCAGAAGCCGTACGCCACCGTCAGCAGCATCAATCCGGTCACCAGCGCGCCGGATAGCGGGCGCTTGATGGAGCGGAACTCTCCCGCGGGTGCTGCCACGGTCATGCCGCTCAGGCCTTGCCTTCATGCTGGCCAAGGTGCGGAAGGCGCACCGAACCGCGCAACCGGTCCAGCACCATCAGCAGCGCCCCCAAAGCCAGCACCAACAGGCTGGTGCGCAGATGGCTGCTCTGCAGCAGCGGCGGCTGCCACAGCAGGCGAACCTTCATCGGCTCCCGGCCGACCCCCAGCAGCGCGATCGCATCCTGGGGCAGTTGCGCATCGAACACGGCGACGGTCCGCCCCGGCTCCAGCGACCCGGGTTCCGCCGTCCGGAACGCGCCTGGGAAGTACTTCTTCAGCACCGGGTGGTCCAGCGCGAACGTCACCGTGCCCGCGGCTGCAACGCTGTCGATCTCCGATTGCGGCATAGCGATGTTGGCCACGAAGCCCAAGCCGGTCGATACCGCCAGGACCGCCACGCCATCGGCCGCCAGGCCGGGCGACGCACTGCGATAGACAATCCGGCCAGCGAAGGGAGCGACGATCTGCTGCGCCGAAATCGCCCTGTTCCGCTCGGCGGTCAGCGTCGCCACATGGCGCCGCGCAACCTCGATCTCGTGTTCCTGGCGCATGGCGGCGCGCGTTCGGTCCAGTTCCATCTCGCCGGCAAGTCCGGCGAGGGCGTGCTCCAACCTGCCCAGGTGCTGCGAGGTCTCGTCCGCCCTGCGCTCCAGGTCGGCGCGCTGCACGTCGAATTCCGCCGTCGCGCGGCCGTTCTGCTGCGTGACAAGCGCGAGCCGGGCCGTCAGGCCGGCGGTCATCGAATCCAGCCGCTTGCGTTCGAGCGCCAGGCCAAGCACGGCGGAGGAGCGTTCGTCGAGCACCTGCACCGTCGCAAGGCCCTGGCGGCGCAATGCATTGGCCCGCGCCAGCCGGCCAGACGCCATCCTTTGCTGCGGCTGCAGCCCCTCAAGGGAGGCGCGCGCCGCGGCAATCTCGTTGGCGATCTGGATCAACTCGCGCTCCCTGCGGGCGGTCGCCTCCAGCCGCATCCGGTCATGCTCACGCCGGGCGCGGGCGAACTCGACCTGGAACTGCCGCTGTTGGCCAAGCTGCGCGCGGAGTTGTTCCTGCCCCTGCAAAATGACCGGGTCGATCTCCAGCGGACGCACCCGCAGCGCTTCAACCCTGGCCTCGGCTTCGCCGATCCGGCTGTCAATGACCTTGAGCTGATCCTCGAGCGCGGGCGGATGGAACTGCGCAATCACGTCGCCCTTCCGCACCTCCTGGCGCGGGCTCATGACGACATGGCCATCCCGCCGCGCATGCACCACGAACAGCGCACCACCGTCGACAATGCCGCTCCGATCGACGAAGCGGTTCAGCGTCCAACTGCCACCCGCGCCAAGCAGCCCCGCCACGAGAAATCCGGCCCCCACCTTGAACAGTGACGAGGCCGCCGAGCTGCTCCCCGTGTTGCGCTTCAGCCAGACATGCGTCGCATACGACGCACAGAACAGCACGAACCCGACAAAGGCACTGAAGATCACAATGCGCAGAATGCTGCTACTCTCGATCGGCAGCATCGTCTGTCCATTCTATCGTTACGACAGCGTTGCACATTTCGTCATGGTCCGATTGGTCATTGAACTGCGTGTGGCGCGCGCTTGTTACATTAAGGCGCGGTTAACGGGTCCTCGCCCGACAACCTATCTTCACATTATGTTAACCCGGTTACAGTTTTCGTTGTGCCGCCAACCGCGCGTCACCGCCAGCCGCGCGTCACCGCCAGCCGCGC
>Ga0105054_10000463_pt1 | contig 63326 bp, 43 predicted proteins | sample BON02_FD_78091 | JGI IMG/M metagenome (GOLD analysis project Ga0105054, IMG submission 78091) | Freshwater microbial communities from Lake Bonney liftoff mats and glacier meltwater in Antarctica - BON-02 (megahit assembly) | ecosystem: Environmental > Aquatic > Freshwater > Ice > Glacier...
CTCACGGAGTGCGGGGCATCTGTCGCCGGTTGATCTGAGCGGAGGAGACGTCAAGTTGGGGGTTGGCGAGACGGGGCCATGCACTCATACACAGGGCGAGCGTTGCAGCGATAAAGGATTTCTGCCGATGTCGATTGCTGATTATCTGAGTCTGTTGGACTGGACGGCTCGGCAGGTTCGCAGCGGCAAGCAGGGAGCGACGCCGCAGCACCTGGCCCCGATCTTCGATCGACTCGGAGTGTCGTCGGAAGTTTGGTGCCACCTTGTGACGCACTTTGGAAAACTATTCAGCATTGTGGCTGGCCAGCCACATCAGATTGATGGGCATCGTTCGAAATCGAACACGCACCGCTATCGAGCCCGCCGCGCGGCTCGCGAACTGCTGAGTTCTGTTTAGCGTTGCTTGGGAGCATTGAGCAACGACTTCTGCTGCCGTGAATCTCGCCGTCGAACGTGCAACTAACACCGCAGGCTGGTTCACGGTGCGCAGTTCTCTCGTGACAGAGCCCAATGCGCGTAGTTTTTGTCAGTTGAAATCGAGAGCCCCTGCGCTTCAGAGAAACTTTTAGCTCGCCAACGATTACCGGATCCGGAAAACCGTACGTGCGACGGCCGCCCCTGGACCACCCCGTGTATTCGGCCGACGCAGAATTCCATCTCACTGAATTTGTAACAATACATTCCTGGATGTTCGCCGCAATTTCACGACTTCAAGAAGCAAAATTGTGTGTCCCCGTTGACTCCCTGTGTCCCCGTTGACACTTCCCCGTTGACACCCCGTTGACACCCCGTTGACATCCCCGTTGACATCTTCCTTAAACTTATGTGCCGGTGCTTAAACGTTTCTGCCAACTCACTTAAAATCACCCGCTGACACGATAAATAATCGTTCTGGTTTGATGTGCTTCTTCAGCGCGGCATTCACATCTTCTACCGTCAGATTGCGAATCTTTGTTTCGTAGTCAGCGACATAATTCATGTCACGGCCAATAAACGCGTACGCTTCCAGCAACGGAATCAAAGACATCTCTTCTGTACGTGTCACCTGCTGAGACTGAAGATAGCCTTCTTTGGCCTGATCAAGTTCTTCCTGAGTAATGCCAGCATCAACCAATCGTTTCAGTTCTTCCTGAATCGCTTCGTGAAGCTTTGTCGAGTTCTCTGGATTCGAAATCGCGAAAATGTAAAACGATGTGCGTTCATCGACAGCCGATGGTGCCAGATTCGACTGCACCGTGTAAGACAACCCGTCCTTCTGCCGCACACGATCCGCAAGACGGGATGATAAGCCACCAGAACCCAGTACAAAATTTCCAATTGCCAACGCAGGGTAGTCGGGATGGCTGTCCTTCATCGGCAATGTCATCGCAGCGAAGTAAGCGGCGTTGGCCTTGTCCGGCGTATTGATCTTTGTGAAATCGCCAACTTCATTGTTCACAGAGACTCTTGGGATACGTTCAAAGGGGACAACGGATTTCCAGCCCTTAGTGAATTCTTCCACCGCCGGAACAACAAGGTCTTTATCAAAGTCGCCGATCACCGTCAGTTCGCCCACGGACGCTCCAATCAGGCGACCATAGATATCCTGAATCTGTTCGATCGTCACACCTTTCACACGTTCCAGGTCTTCTTTGAGTTCAGGAATGTAGCGAGGATCGGCTGCTTCGTACGGTGCCATCTTTCGAGTCACCGTATTCATTGCGATCGCAACGGGATCACTCACACGATTTGCCATTCCGGACAACATGTCTTCGCGAATCAATTCCAGTTCCTCCGCTGGGAGCTTTGGTTTTCGCAGAATTTCACGCACGACTCCCAGCACGGGAACCAGATTTTCCCTATTAGTCTGAACTGTCACAGACAAGTTGCCCGCGTCGCCGGAGACACTCATGTCCGCACGATAATTGTTAAGTTCATCGCTGATTTGCTGCCGCGTAAAATTCTCTGTGCCTCGATCCAAAAGCTGGGGAAGCATCTTTGCTGCGACGGCGAGACCGTCCAGATCTTTCAGATTTGCATATCGAAGATTCAGTCGCAGAGTCACCGATGAGCCGCGTGTTTTGCGTGGCAGCAGAGTGACCTTGATCCCTGACGAAAGCTTCGCTCGCTCCAGCCGCGATTCAATGCCTTCCGGAGACGCATCAAATTCTTCGCCCTGAGCCACATCCGCTCGGCCTGCATAGTCGCCAATCATTTCTGCGATGTTTGGAGTCCCCGGTACCGTTGCGCGTTCTACTTCTTTCGTCGGTTCAAACAAACCGGCAGTTCTGTTACTGCGAATCATGTACGTCGAAGCCACACGATTGACGTCTTCCGGAGTGACTTTTTCGAGGCGATCACGGTAGATGAAGAACAGCCGCCAGTCGCCCTGCGCCGCCCATTCGCTGAGCTGAATCGCCAGGCCCTGAGAATCGGCGACCTGTATCTCACGCTGTCGCAGCATTTCCTGACGCGCGCGTTCGACTTCTTCTGCAGTGAATGGTTTTTCGATGGAGCTTTCGATCGTCTCGATCAGATTCTGCAACATTGTGGAACCGTCTGTTCCGGGAGCTGCCTGGGCGCCAAACAGCATGATGCCGGGATCATGCAATGCAAAGCTGGACCCAAAAACTCCCGCAGCCAGACGTCGCTTGACCATGTTGTCATACAATCGGCCCGACGGCTCACTTGCCATGATCGTCGTCAGCAAGTCAACCGCTGGATAATCCGGATGACCTCCGGCAGGAATATGATACGCAACTTCAGCAAACGGCACTTCACCGACACGTCGCACAATCACCAAACGATCGCCATCCTGAGCGGGTTCTTCTGTGTATGTTGTGTCCAGCACGCGATCAGGTTTTGGGATCGCACCAAAATGCTGCTGAATCAACGCGACTGCTTTTTGCGGATCAAACTTACCCGCAACCACCAGCATGGCATTATCAGGCTGATAGAATCGCGTGTAAAATCGACGCAGGTTCTCGACCGGCACACGTTCAATGTCGGCACGATTGCCGATTGTAGATTTGCCGTAATTGTGCCATTCATAAGCCATGGAAAAAACTCGCTGCATCAAGACTCGCTGAGGACTGTTTTCACCACGTTCGAATTCATTGCGAACCACCGTCATTTCAGATGCCAGATCTTCCGCCTTGATCAGACTGTTGATCATTCGATCGGCTTCCATGGAGATCGCGAATTCAAGATTCTCGTCGCTGGCCGACAACGTTTCGTAATAGTTCGTCCGATCGAGCCACGTCGTTCCGTTGAACTGAGCGCCTCGTTTCGTGAGTTCCGCCGGAATCGCCGGCCGTGCTGCTGTGCCTTTGAACAGCATATGTTCCAGCAAATGCGCCATACCTGCTTCGCCGTAACCTTCGTGTCGTGACCCGACAAAGAACGTCAGATTCACAGTGACCGTTGGTTTGGAAACATCAGGAAACAGCAGCACCTGCATTCCATTAGCAAGTTTCAGCTCCGCAATTCCTTCAACCGCCCGGACGAATACAGGTTCCTCATCTGCTTTCGCAGAAGGCACCGTAACGACATTGCTGAACGCCGAGATCAGCAGTGCGACAACAAAACATCGAGACATTGTTTTTATCCTTAATCAGTAGCGAAAGTCGTCAAGACTTTCGGATGCGCTATGAATCGCCGAAAGTCTTGACGACTTTCGCTACGATCCGGATTCTTAAGCTCATTGTGGACGCACTACTACACGTAATCATTCTTCAAACGGAATTCAGGATGCTTCGTCAGCCAGGCATCAATCCGATCCTGTCGCGATAGAGCTACCGGGATGAAATCAAGAGCTTGCTGCAATCTGTCATTCGGTTCTGCACAACTGAATCGCAGGAACCCACCACCTGCTTCTCCAAAGCATTCGCCGCCCAGACATGCCACGCCGAATTTATCATCAGCAGCTTCGAGGAAGTACAACGCCAGACCGTGACTGGTAATCTTCAGGCGGTTGCAGATCGGCTTCACACCGGGGAATACATAAAATGTTGCAGTGGGATCGAGTGCTGAAAAGCCTTCAATCTTGTTCAAGCCGTTGGTCAACAACATGACCTTTTCACGGAACTTCAGCATTGTCTCGTCGCGTTCCTTTGTATCGCTTTCCAATGCGGCACGACCGGCAAGTTGTACAATTGGTGGCGTGCATGACAGCGTCGTATTGATCATCTTGGCGATGGCAGTAATGATTTCAACCGACGACGCGCAGAAGCCAAGTCGCCAGCCACTCATTGAATATGACTTGCTGAACGTGTACGCAGCCACGCACTGCTCCATCATACCCGGCTGAGCCAGCAGTGAATGATGATGGCCCTTCCAGATCATATGGCAATACGGTTCGTCACTGAACACGGCAACGTTGCGCCCGCGAATCAAATCCGCGATGTCTCGCAGATCCTGCTCGGTGGTGACGCCGCCCGTTGGGTTGTGAGGCGAATTCAGAAAGATCGCGCGTGGCGAAGGATCGTTGTTCAAAAAGTCTTCGATATCAGTGACCTGTGGACGGAATTCGGTCTCCTGCCGCAGTGGCATCAAAACAGCGCGGGCTGCACGTCGCTGAATGTTTGGCAGGTATGTTGGAAAATGCGGACTAAAGACCAGGCAACCATCGCCGGGACCAAGAAAGGCTTCGCAGAAGAATTGTTCAAAGACTTTCGCCCCTGGTCCAACCGCGATGTTTTCCGCTGCGACAGGAATTGAGAATTCGTTCTTCAGGAACTTCGCCGCCGACTCCCGAAATTCCGGAATGCCGGGCGACGGACAGTAGTGCGACTGATTGTCGTGGATCGCCTGTAAACCTGACTGAATTGCGGATGCCGTGCTGTTGAATGGACTGTCGCCGATTTCCAATTCCACGACATCCTTCCCTGCAGCTTTAAGCTTCTTCGCAACGGCAAGAACGGTGAATGCGGTTTCAACGTTTAGCGATCGAGCAAACTCACTCAACTGAGCGGACATAATATGACAATCCTGAAGGTGTCGGCAACATCGCGCAGCGCGCGGGTTGAACTCGGAGTGCGGATGGATACGATGCGTCCGGTGGGACCGTGTCGCAGATGGTCTGCAACCGGCAACTCAACAAATACTCTTCGGCAATCATAAGAGCAGACTGTTACATGTTCAACCGCACGCGATTGATGGATCTGGTTCGAGAACGAGCCCTCAAGTTTGGCGACTTTACGCTGGCATCTGGCAAGAAATCCACTTACTACCTGGATGGCAAACAGGTCACACTGAGTGCCGAAGGGTTAATGCAGATTTCATACGGGCTGCTGGAACTGCTGAAAGATGTTGAATTTACTGGTTTCGGCGGCATGTCCATCGGTGCCGACCCGATCGTGGGTGGAATTCTGGTGGCAGCGGCTTCACAAAACCGAACCATGCAGGGTTTCATGGTTCGTAAAGAAGCGAAAGGCCATGGGACTCAACGCTACATCGAAGGCCCAATTCAGCCCGGCGACAAAGTTGTGATCGTCGATGATGTTGTCACCACTGGCGGCAGCGCGTTGGAGGCTGTTGATCGCGTCGAAGAATTCGGCTGTAAAGTTGTCCATGCCGTTGGAATCGTCGATCGACTGCAGGGTGGTCGTGCGGCTTTCGAAGCGCGTAACATTCCATTCAGTGCGTTGTTGACGATTGAAGACTTCGGAATCACACCGCCGGTTTAGAGAAACGCATGCTCTGCGATGATAGTTCCACCACTGACATGCCTCGCGATCGTTTCAGCAATCTGAAGGAACTGACTCGCGTGGCCTTGCCGCTCATGTTGAGTGCGGGCTCGCAGTCGTTGATGAATGCGGCTGATAGAGTCATCCTTGCGGGCTGCTCAGAAGACGCACTCGCGGCTGTGACTCCGGCTTCCATGCTGCACTGGACCATCGTCTGCGTTCCGATGGGAACGGTTCTGTACGCGAATACGTTTATCTCGCAATTCGATGGAGCAGGCCAGAAGGATCGGATGATGAGTTCCTTCTGGCAGGCCGTATGGCTGGCGTTGGTCAGCGGCTTTTTGCTTTGGATGTTCCTGCCATTCACTCGGATGATTCTTCCACTCACGGGGCATTCTGCCAACATCGTTGAGCTGGAAGCTCAGTATTTTAACATCCTCTGTGCCGGCGCTCCGATTCACATGGTCGCGACAGCGTTAAGTTGTTTCTTCAGCGGACGTCGTCAAACCAAAGTCGTGATGTTGAATAGCATGGTGGCGGTCGCTGCAAACGGCGGGCTTTCATATTTGCTGGCATACGGGTTTGGTCCGATTCCAGCAATGGGCATTCGCGGCGCGGCGATTGGTACGGTTGCGGCCAGAGTTTTTGAACTGGCGATCTACGCCGTCTGGATTCTCCGCGAGGCAAAACGCGATCGTCTTCCAATTTGGTCGATGTGTGCCATCGATCGTAGCTTGTTGAAACAATTCCTGCGGTTCGGTGTGCCCAGCGGATTGCATTACTTTGTCGATATTTCAGGCTTTACGATGTTTCTGCTGATCGTCGGAAATCTGAACAATCAAGCTTTGGCAGCGACGAATATAGCATTCAGTATCAATGGTCTGATCTTCGTTCCGTTGCTGGGTTTCGGAACGGCGATTCAAACAGTCGTTGGGCACAACATTGGCGCTGGCCGAATTGATTCGGCAAAAGCAACGACTCGCAACGCGGCCTTCATGGGAGTCGCATGGACCGGAACCATGGGCATTATTCTGGTGCTGTTTCCAGAGGTGTTATTGCGACCGTTCTTCCTGCTGGCAAATCCTGAAACGAGCGGCGGAACAGATATCGCAGCACTCGCTAAGACAGCCGCCTATCTGCTCAATTTCGTCGCCGCCTATTCGGTATTCGACGCATTGGCTGTAGTATTCTCGTCCGCGCTACGTGGTGCCGGGGACACAGTTTTTCCAATGTTCATTACGCTGTTTTCAAGTTGGGTTATTATGGTGATACCGGCGTTGCTGATCATTAAATCGGATCACGCTTCAATCCCCGCACTGTGGCTGACGTGTACAGCACATGTTTCGTTTAGCGGGATTTGTATGTTCATTCGCTACCTTTCCGGCCGATGGCAGAGAATTCATCTGGTGGATGCATAGGCTGCTAAAAGCGTATCGCCTGCATTGATCATCGCGAAATCCTGTTTTGGCTGACGCCGCAACGCAGCGTTGAAAGCGTCGCCCCTCGTCGAATACGGCAGACAACGACACCAAAGGCAACATGGTGATAAGGAATCCGCGTTCATCTCATTGCGCTTCATCTTGCGGCGAAAGTCCATTCCAGCAGAAAGGACCTGGCGTAATTTGAAAACTGCAGACACCTGTCGCTCACCAAATCTGTCTCCGAAACAATCCTGAAACGCACGTCCGGCTTTCTAGCCTGACATCAAGCAGAACAAGTCAGCCTGGAAAGGCTGACTTACTTTGCCTCGGGACTGTGGCTGAAGTCGTCAAATCTTAATCCGGCCGGAAGAGCTTCAATGTCGTGGATTTAAACATTTTACCGCGTAATTTCGGGATCCGGCTTCTTTTTCTTTCTCGGTCCGTGGCTGTGTCTGGGCTCTTTCAATTTTGTGTACTTCGCGTGTCCCCGTTTGATGCGATTCTCCGGAATCGTCTCATCAATGCGGAAACAATCTGCTAACCCAATCCTATACGACTGTCCGGTGCTACGCTGCAGTGCCGCTGTAGTCGGCAGTGGCTGGCTCCGTCTGTTCGGCGGGCGGCAATGGCTTGGCACCTGCTGCTTCTGAAATCGGCGTTGGTGTGAAACCGATGATCAGGAACGATAATGTTAACCAGCCAAGTAACGCCCGGCCGGTGCCCAGAGGTTCTGAATCGTTGGCGGTGGGTGGATGACGCAGCCCAGTGACGATCAGTAAGATCAATAACAGGGAGAAAGTATAAGTCCCCTGAAATGCCATCATGGCCACTCCTGCAACAATCACAAAAATGGCCACGACGTGCGCTTTGCGGCCGATCAACGTGTACAAAATATGGCCGCCGTCCAACTGGCCGACAGGCAGTAGATTCATGGCGGTAATGAACACGCCGACCCAGCCAGCTAATCCGAGAGTGGTAATGACGAATGACTGTCCAGGCAATCCGGGACCGTGAATCCAATGAATCAGCCACTGCAACAACAAAGGCTCTCCAAATTCAAGACCGCCGCTTGGAACGAAAGTTTTGTAGCCGGATTGATAAAGGCCCAGCAGCAGCACGGGCATAGTCACAACCAGTCCGGCGATGGGGCCAGCCACCGCGATATCAAACATCTGGCGTCGTGTTGCGACACCTCGACCCTGCAAAATCACGGCGCCCATGGTTCCCAGTGGAGGCAGCGGCAAAGGTATGAAGTACGGGAATGACGCGGGAACACGATGTCGAACAGCAAACAAATAATGTCCCATTTCATGGCAGAACAAAATGAACATCAATGGAATGGCATACATCACTCCGGAGATCACATTTTCCCACAGGAATTCATTCAGTGATTTCGGAGCGTCACCGGTTGCCAGGGCATGATCCAGAATTTTTCGTTCCAGATCATCTCCAAACGCTGGCGACAGTTGAATCGACAGCCATGTGAACGGGACATAATTTGACGCAACCAAAAACGTGCTGCACAGCGTCAAAACAAACAGAATCACTGACGTCCGCAACTGGCGACGTTTATACTTCTGATACTCCGCACGCTGACGAGCGTAAAAGTCGCGATCTGCACCAACGGTATTGGCATCCTGCGATTGTGAAAGTTTTTCGGCCTCGTCCGGAATCGATACCGGCGGCAAGTACTCCAGATCATCGTCCGGTGACTGCCGTGTATCATCATTTGAGCTGGTCATGATTGCTATATCCTCAGCAATATCATAGTCCGTCAGATTCGATGACAAACTGTTCGCCGTTTACTTCAACAGAATCGCCCGGTCGCAACTTGCGTCCGCGACGCACTTCCACTTCGCCATTCACCAAAACGACGCCGGATTGAATCAGATGCTTTGCCTGACCGCCCGATTGCACGACATTCGCCAGCTTTAGAAACATGTCCAGAGCAATTGTGTCCTCAGCGGGAGAGGCAATAGTGTCGTCGGGCGATAAGTCGCCCTGGGGGTTGGTTGACATGAATTTGGCAGTTTGGGTGAAAGTTGACGAACCGGAATTTGAGGTGATACTTTCGCAGGATAGCAGGCTTGGGCCGCCGCTGAAACGGGCCAGGAAGCGAGATTGCCAGTTTTCCCGTGCCTCCGTTTCATGTTTTGAAGTTGTGTGTTTTCAGTTTCATGTCAAGCCTCGACTCTGCTGCGACGATCAGGCACAATGGATACTAGACTTCAGGCCGTGTGAATTGGTGTCACTTGAGGCAGGGGCCTCCAGTGCATGGCGTTCCAAGGCTGGAGCCTTGGAACGAGAAATTGACTCGGCTTTAACGGACGCACCTGCAATGGCCTTTTTCCCAACGAATAAAACTCGAAGAAATTTTCTGACCGGATCCGGCATCGGTCTTGGCAGCATCGCATTGGCCAACATGCTGGCTCAAGATGCGGGCGCGACAGAGTCACCGGACCACGGTGTTCTCGGCGCGACGCATTTTGCTCCGAAGGCGAAACGCATTATCTATTTGTTTATGTCCGGCGCGCCGTCGCAGTTGGATCTGCTGGACTACAAGCCAATGCTGAATCGGATGAACGGTCAGCAACTGCCGGATTCTGTCCGTGGAACTCAGCGTCTCACCGGGATGTCGGGAAATCAGTCGTCAATCCCATTGGTTGGCTCGCCATTTCAGTTCTCTCAGCACGGGCAAGGCGGCGCATGGTTCAGCGAATTGCTGCCGCATACCGCCAGCATTGCCGATGATTTGTGCGTTGTGAATTCCATGCACACGGAAGCCATCAATCATGGACCTGGCGTCACGTTTCTGCAGACGGGGACTCAAATCGCGGGCCGCCCCAGTATGGGAGCGTGGCTGAGCTACGGACTTGGCCAGGCGAATGCCAATCTGCCATCGTTTGTCGTACTGATTACGAAAGACAAAGGTGGCCAACCACTGGGATCTCACTTATGGGGCAGTGGATTTCTGCCATCGCGTCACCAGGGAGTGTTGTTTCGAGCGGCGAAAGATCCTGTCTTGTATTTAGGCAATCCAAACGGGATCAGCAGTGGCAGCCGACGAATGTTACTGGACCGCTTAAAAGAACTGCATCAGCATCAGTATGCCGGAACGGCGGACAGCGAAATTCAAAGCCGCATTGATCACTATGAAATGGCGTATTCCATGCAGACCAGTGTGCCGGAAGCCACTGATATCTCGGGAGAATCCAAATCTGTGCTGGATGAATACGGCCCTGATGTCACAACACCGGGCACCTTTGCGGCCAATTGTCTGCAGGCTCGACGTCTGGCCGAACGCGGTGTGCGATTTATTCAGTTGTACCATCAGGACTGGGATCATCACGGCGGACTGCCAAGTGCGTTGCCAGGAATTTGCAAGGAAACAGATCGCCCTGCGGCCGCTCTTGTGAAAGATCTTAAACAGCGTGGTTTGCTGGAAGATACGCTCGTTATCTGGGGGGGCGAGTTCGGACGTACAAACTACTGTCAGGGCAAGATTCAGCCAAATTTCGGCCGCGATCATCATCCGCGATGTTACAGCATCTGGATGGCTGGCGGAGGCATTAAATCGGGCACTGTTTACGGCGAAACAGATGAACTTGGCTACAACGTTGCGACGAACGGTCTGCACGTTCACGATTTGCATGCCACGATCATGCACTTGCTGGGAGTTGACCACGAACGTCTGACGTATAAATTTCAGGGACGACGTTATCGACTGACTGACGTACACGGAAAAGTTGTGGACGGCATTCTTTCGTAAGCTAATCCCGTCGGCAGAAAGCGTTCAGCAGCCGCAAGTTCGCAGGCTTGAGTTTCGAGAGAGTCAGATGTTCCATCGGAGTTCTGATCTTCATCGGACACAATATGGACGGAATCCAGATTGCCAAACATCTTTGGTAAGTTTCGACCACGCTGACCGTTGATGTGGCATCCTAACTGCACGCCTTCGCTGTTCTGTCGTGTCCACTGGACTTCGCCATTCAATGCCGATCGATCTTTTGCTCCGTTCGAGCCAAACAGAGTGAACTTGCTTCCGTGAGGAACAATGCGTTTTGTATCCAGGCTGATTCCCCCGACTGAATAGTTCGTAATCCAGACGGGTTCGAGTTTTCCATCGCCATCCCATAACACCCAGGCACGCCAGTTGCATTCGTAGCGAAGGCTGTCACGCAGATCGCTCCATTCGCGTTCCGTCAGACGGTTGGGAAGCGGCATCGTTAGAAACGCACCGATCTGCCATCCGTGCTGATTCGGGCGACACCAATGCACAAGAGCGCGATTCTGAGTGACAGCTGTCATCAGATTCCCAAACAACGCCAATTGCAAATTTGTGCCGTAGCGCAATGGTCGGTCTGTCAGAATCATCAGATCCTGACGCGTCAATTCCACGAGCCGCGCGGGGACGGGCGTACCACAATCCAGACAAACTGAGACTGAAATCTCGGGCTGTTGAAGGCGGCTGGCAGACCGTAACTGGCCTGCTGTCTGAATGGTGTTCGACGATAACATTTCGGCCTCTTGAAGGCTCGGTCCGGATCGTGGGGACTTCCGAGAACCCGAGTTTGGAATGAATGCCGAATCGGTGATCGATCCTTCCTGTCTTTCCTGAACTGAATTTCTGAATTCGTTGACCCAACCGGAAAACCAATGCTTGAAACTGCCAAAATTGCCGATTCAAACGACAATTTTGATTGCACCAAAAATCCCCAATCTCCAGCCTTCTGTTAGACCCCGTGAAAACAAACGTCTAAGGATCGATCGAGAAAAAACTGTCCGATAGAAAATGCGTAGCGAAACTCGTCAAAAGCTTCGGATGTGCTGTGAAATGATTGAAAGTGGCCACCTGGAAACACTGGGAGGTTAGGGGTTATTTTTCGGTTAGAAAAACAGTACCGTGGGAGCGTGTCGATTTTTTCGCGTTCTTCCGGTTGTAGTGAGTCTTCCGTCAAATCACGTTTTACGTATTGGCGATAACTTGACGAGACGAACGTTCATTTGGTCACTGCAGCATCCGCAATCGTTCGGCGTGTGGTTGTTGCAGTCAAATCAGGTTCGTCTGCGGCATTCTTCACCCGTCCGTCGAGCAGAATGGCAGAGCTGACCATGAAGTTTGAAACAATGACAGGTAATCAACGATCACGTCGCAGCAAGAGCAACTTGCAGGCCCCTGCGGTCGTTGAGTCACTCGAAGTCCGCTCACTGATGACGGTGCTTCTGCCGACGGGCACGGTCAATGATTCGACCCCCACGATTGCATGGGAGGCCGTTGACAACGCAGTCAGCTACGACCTGTGGGTCACGGACGTGGAACAGAGAGAGGTGATGTTTATTAAAAACGGCATCACTTCGACGAACTACACGCCGACGACGCCCATGAATCTGGGTGCGGCGCGTGTTTGGGTGCGACCGAACTTTGCGGGCGGCGTGAAAGGCGAATGGTCGGCTCCGAAGATCTTCATCGTCCAGGAGAAGCCAACCGTAACCGGGCCGATAAATTCACTACTGCCCGGTACTCCACATAAACTCAACGAAACAAAACCCACAATCACATGGGATACGGCTCCCGGTGCTTTACGGTTCGAAATCTTCCTCAGCAATCAGACAGAACTGACTAGCAAGGTCTATCCGGTCGTCAATCTTACTCCAGTTCTTGACGCTGACGGGGTCGCGGTCCTGGATGCGAATAACGAAATTGTTCGGGAAGAGAAGACATCGTTCGAACTACCAACTGATCTTCAGATGGGCAGCTATCGTGTCTTTGTGCGTTCCCGAGACGACGGTGGTCGCTGGTCCGCCTGGAGCGCGCCGCTGAATTTTGAAATTGCACCGCAAGTCATCATCACACGTCCGGCAGGACCAAGTTTCCAGAATCCGCCACTGCTGGAATGGCAGGCCATTACCAACGCCACAAGTTACGATGTGTTCGTTGCCAAAGCCTCCGCTCCCGGTAAAGCTCTTTACAATTTAAACGTAAAAACCGGTACGTCATACCAGATTCCAAAGAATCTGGCCAACGGCGAATATGTATTCTGGGTTCGTGCTCATCGCAAAGTCACAACACGCCCTGATGTTGTCGGGATCTGGAGCGCGCCGAAAACATTCGCAACGATTCAAAACCCTAGGGTGACAGGGCCTGTTGGATTGAATGGAATTGTCGCTGGAAAAAATCTCGTCACAGATGCTCGTCCCATCATTGAATGGACGGCGATCGACAAAGCCGCGCGATACGAGGTTTGGGTAGAACTCGCCAATGCGAAGACCCCCTATCTGGTGACGACAGCGTCAACAAACTCATACCAGTTTCAAAGCAATATCGCACGCGGAGATTTCATGGTCTGGATTCGTGCAGTCAGCACGACAGGCAAAATGACGGGGTGGAGTGCGCAGTATTCCTTCACTGCGACTGGGGGAGCTCCAGTCATTACGTCGCCCAAATCCGGAGACAACGTCATTCCTATTCCGGATATTACATGGACGCCGGTGACAGGTGCCAAGTCTTACAATATCCATATTGCATGGCTAGGCGAGGATTACACGTACATCCAAACAGTCGGTATAACTCTCCCAAGCTTCGCTCCGACAGATCCACTGCCGACAGGTTCGTACCGAGTCTGGGTTCAGGCAGTGAATGATGACGGAACAACGCTGCCATGGAGCGTTCCTGTAACCTTCTCAGTCGCGTTGAACGAGAACGAACTGCCTTCCGGCGAGATTCCGGAATTGCTGGCCGTCTTGTTGCAGACCACTGGAGATGCTGAAGCGAACGTTGCTGCAAAGTCACAGGCTCAGGCCACATTTGACGCTGCAAACTACGGTTCTCCACCAGACATCAATACGGTTCCTGGAGAGAATGCAGATTCTGGTGAGATTGTCGCGATGCTTCCCATGAAAGCTCTGAACTTGCCAAGTGAACCATTCGCCGAGGAGCTTCTGGAACAGCTCGCCGGTGAATCCGGAGCAGCCGAATGGTGGATGCTGCAGAATACTGAAAGCTGATTGTCGCACGAATTATTTGTGTGAGCCGTACGCGCTAGCGTCGGGCTTTTCGCGGTAAAACTACAGCCCGTCGTCGACTCACGCAAGCAGAAGCCTGAGGCTAGCGTCTGCGGCTCACACATGAGTCAGCGGGTCTTCCGGCCAAGCGTGTTTCGGATAGCGGCGTTTCAGTTCTTTGCGGACATCCGGATACGTGTTCGCCCAGAAACTGGCAAGGTCGTCTGTCACCTGTTGCGGCCTCATGTTCGGGGCCAACAGATGCAACAGCACGGGAATCCGTCCGCCGGCAATGCGAGGTGTTTGCTTCAATCCAAACACTTCCTGTATGCGAACCGGCAACACGGGCGGACGATCGGCCTCATAGACAAGCCGGATTCGGCTACCACTTGGCACCGTGATGCGTTCCGGAGCTTCTCGTTCGATCGTCTGCACTAAAGCGTAGTCCAGCTTTGAGTGCAACGCTGCCAGCCATGGTGCGGATTTGAGTTCAACAAACGCACGGCGACCGTGACAAAGTGTACGCAGAACGTCGAACATCAGCATGTCGTTAAATTCTGGCAGTTTGAGCTGCGGCATCCAGTCGCGCAGGCAGCGACTGCGAGCCACGAAACTGCTGAAATCGTCGTCCTGCGGCATGACGTGATCCAGTTGATTTCGAGCCGCCTGAAATAGCACGTCGGCCGCAGCGACCGGATCAGCTATCGCCGTGGGAGTTTCTTCCAGCACAAGATCATCAAACGACACACGCCGCCGCGCGACCACCTGCTTCTGCGTCGGATGGAAGAACAATTCGTCTCCGGTCCGCAGTAACGATGGAGGTAACCATTCGCGCAGAACTTCGGACGCCTGTCGAACGGTCGCGTCGGAGCCAGCTCCATTAATATCAACGCATAGAAAGAATGGAGATTTCTGGACGGCGGATTTCGGTCCAATTCTGACACCTCGCCCACCCACCATCAGCCCTTTGTCGCCAGTGGCATCACGTCGTTTGGCGACACGGTCTGGAAAACCCGCCACCAGTGCTCGCAATAGTGCTTCATCGGAATCCAATGTGGCGTGGAGTGCCAATGGCTTTGCAGAGATTTGTTCCTCGCGCAATGCGTTTGCGAGTTGCTTCGCCACCTGAGTCAGCGTCTTCACGGCACCGCGATTGATTTCGCCGCACAACGAATCCTCTTGCCCGGTTTTTAGGTAGTCTTCGACTGCATGCAGACGATCCAGTACATCCGAGCGTGATCGATGAATCGGGGTCGTTTTAATTGGACCGCCACACGCCGGCTGGTGATCCCGCACGTTTCGCATAAATGGATCGCGTTCGGAAAGCAACGCTGCCATCAGAGCCGCACGGTCGGGCTGGCCGAAACGTTGTGCTTCCACCAGCAGTCGGGCGATACGTGGAGCGACCGGAAACCGCACGATGCGTCGGCCGAGAGCCGTGACACCATGGTCGTCGATGGCTCCCAACAATCGCAGTAGCTTTTGAGCATGTTCAATCGAAGCCGCAGGAGGAATTTCGAACCATGGAAAAGCTGCGATGTCAGTTTCACCCCAGTCGTAAAGTCGCAGCACGGCTGACGACAAATCAACGCGGTGCAGTTCCGCGACCTCGAAATCCGGCCGACGTCGTTGAGTTGATTCTTCCCAAAGACGCAGGCAAATCCCGGGTTGTGTTCGGCCCGCTCGACCGGCCCGCTGATCGGTGGATGCTTTTGAAACTGGCGACAATTCCAGACGGTCGAGACCGATGTCGGCGTCAAACTGCATCTGCCGCGCGAGACCCGTATCGACGACGGCCGTGACGCCTTCAATCGTGACGGATGTTTCCGCGACGTTCGTCGATAGCACGATCTTGCGCTGTGAGCACGGAGCCAGCACGCGGTCCTGATCTTCGGGTGTCATGTCGCCGAACAATGTCATGACGGCAAGATTGTGGCGACGCGATAATGAATCCAGTTCGCTGCGCGTGCGCATGATTTCCCCGACGCCGGGCAGAAACACAAGAACGTCGCCGTCTGTTTGCTGCAACACCTGTTCGATGCCGTTTGTGGCGAGTTCCGTGATGGACTGCCGTTCGATTCGTCTCAGATAATCGATGCGAACCGGATGCAGTCTGCCCTCGCTTTCAACGATCGGGCAATCTCCAAGATATCGGGCGATACTGGCGGGATCGAGCGTAGCGGACATCGCGACAATCTTCAGATCAGGACGTACAGTCTGCTGTACACGGCGAACCATGGCGAGCCCGAGATCACTGTCGAGACGACGTTCATGGAATTCGTCGAAGATGACAACTGAGATGTCTTCGAGGAACGGATCATCCTGCAATCTTCGCAACAGGACGCCTTCTGTGACGACGAGGATTTTCGTGTCGCAGCTGACCGATTCTTCAAATCGAACGCGATAGCCGATCGTCTGGCCGACGCGCTCATTTCGTTCGGAGGCCATTCGTCGAGCGGCTGTGCGTGCGGCGATGCGGCGTGGTTCCAGCATCACGATCTGCCCGTGCTGTGAGGCCAGCATTTGCAGAATTGCCGGAGGCACGCGTGTAGTTTTGCCCGCACCGGCCGGGGCTCGCAGCACGACGCAGTTTGATTTCTGCAACGCGGCCACGATCTGCGGTAGAATGGAATCGATGGGAAGCGAATTGAGCATGATGTACTGAAACTTACTTCCTTGCCCTGAAGCGTACTAAATGCCAGACTGTGTCGCGTTGATCCTGACACGACAAACCAGAATGTTAGCGTCCAACTTTCTTTTCAACAGCCCGCCGAATTAAAGGCAATCTGCAATGAGCCAACCATTTGAATCGATGCCCGACACCAACAATCCATTTTCGCCGCCTCAGGCAATAAACTATGCGGCGCAGAAAGGACCGGCAACCAAACCTTCGATGGCGACAGTGTTTGGAATTCTGAACCTCGTGTTCGGTGGCTTGTCATTGCTAGCACAGGCATTCGGCATCATCACGATTTTTTTTCTTCGGACAAAGATCGAAGAAATGGCACAGCAGACAATTCCGATGCCAGGGGTCCTGCAATGGATTGGAACGGCAATCCAGCTGTTGCTGACTTTTTGGTTGATCTACAGCGGCGTTCGAGTTTTGGGCGGCACGATGTCCGGACGAGGCACATTCATTGCATACTGTCTGGGGTCACTTTTGATTCGACCGTTTCTGGTTGTCATCAATTTGTTTGCTCAGTATGACCAGATGGGACAACAAATGGCGGCAGGCGGAGCAGCGATGCCACCAGAGGCCTTGATCGGTATTATGGCTGTTGGAGGTTTGTTCGCACTCGTCCTGGCAGAACTCTATGAAGTGGTCGGCTTCTTTGTGATTCGCTCCAAAGGCGTGACACAACAATTTCAGGCATGGGACGATGTAGTGAATGGGCAGCGTCCAAACGAATCGTTCAATTTCAAATAAGGCGAGCGGGGGATGTCAATCCCCTGGTACACTGTCGGGCCTGATATTCCGTGGACCCCAACACAGAATTCAGAAACTTGCCACAGGGAACGCAAGCCCTCTGCATCGCAAAGCGATGATAAAGAGAACTCAAGGAAATGTGCACAATGAAAGCCGTCGTCTGTTCAATCTTTATGGTTCTGGTCAGCGGCTTTTCTTCGGCTATGGCTGACGATGCAGCCTTTGCCAAATGGGAAAAAGACATCTCCGCTATTGAGGCAAAAATCAAATCCGGCGAATCAGCTCCGGGGAGCATCGTCTTTGTTGGAAGCTCCAGCATCCGCATGTGGAAACTCAACGATTCGTTTCCCGACATGAAAACATGTAACCACGGTTTTGGTGGTTCGCAGATGGCGGACAGCGTGCATTTCTTTGAACGCATCGTCGCCCCGGTCAAGCCATCGATCATCGTGGTGTATGCCGGCGACAACGATATCGCTCAAAAGAAATCACCCGAAACTGTTGCCGCCGATTTCGCTCAGTTTTGCACCAAGGTAAAGGAACAACTGCCGCTTTGTCGCAAGGTGATCTACGTATCGATCAAACCCAGTGTCAAACGCTGGGCGCTGGCCGACACGATTAAGTCTGCCAACACGCTCATCGAAGCGCAGTGTGAAAAAGACGAAAAGCCGCAGTACCTGGACGTGTGGACTCCAATGCTCGACGGAAATGGCCAACCACGGCCAGAGCTGTTGCTGAACGACGGGCTGCACATGACCGCCGACGGCTACAAAATCTGGAACGACGCGCTGGGACCACTGCTGCGTTGATCCGCTGCGATTCGGCGAGCGGTGCGGCGTCAGCCCACCGGTACAATGGGAGCCACCGGGTTATCTAACAATTCCACCTAAGTCAAAATCCGTTATGTTGTACGCGTTCAGAAATTATGTCATTAAGGGCAATTGATCGCATTTCCCTTTTCCCCCTCGAAGGGGAAGTCGATGGCCGACAAGTCTGATGAGGTCGGTTATTCGCTGGTTCTTACGCTATGAAATGCTTAACGGCGTTGCCTCTCACCCTAGCTCTCCCCCGTGGGATATTTTTGATGATGGCGAATCGAATGCGGGAGGAGATGGGACATTCGTAAGACTATCGATAGCCGTATTTCTGACCGCGCGAGGTGTAGGTTGTCGCTGCGAAGTGTGTTACCGGGGCGACAGGAGAAGTTCCGCAACAAAAATCGTACCTGTGATTGCTGCTACGACCCATGCTGTGCGAACTGTGATGATTTCCGGGCTGTCAAGAAACTGCTTTAAAGAACCAAGGCGATGCCATAAAAAGAGTCCTGATGGAATCGTGAGAACTCCGAAAGCAATCATCAGCCACAGTGGCGTCCCGGTTCGCAGCATTTCGCCACAGTCACCAACGCGGTCAAATGCCCCCACTGCAATGTAGGCGCCGTTTGCCAGCAAGCAGAACCCGGCAAAGAAAGTCGCCGAGTTCCGCAGGATCTTCATGCGAGCCGGAATCAATAACTGAAGTCCGAGGGGCAACAGGCAACCCAAAATCGGCCCCAGCCAGACGACAAGGGCCGGATTGGGATTCGGATGCACATCAGTCCTTGAAATCGCCATCGGATGCAGCACGACACCTGTCACATGACCGCGAGTAATCACGGCTCCAATGACATGTCCGAGTTCATGCACTGCCATCATGCCAAACCAGCTCATCGCAAGCATTGATGCAACAAACAGAATCTGATTGTGACGTTGCATTCAGATCTCCGACAGTCGCATCATTCAGCAAATTCCCACGCCGTCCGATATCGTCCCGACTCCTCAATCCATGCCAGCAAGGATTGAAAGAACGGGGAGGATGCCAGTGTCGCACTGTCTCCCACGATAATCAATTTGCGTTTGGCACGCGTCAATGCAACATTCATACGTCTGGCATCGGAAAGAAATCCGATTTCTCCAATGGAATTCGAACGCACCAGCGAAATGACAACCGCTTCCTTTTCGCGTCCCTGAAAACCATCGACCGTATCTATCTCCAGGTGATCGTAGATTGCATTTTCGCGAAGCCAGCGAACCTGCGCTGCGTACGGCGCGATAACCGCGATATCAGACGGCGACACACCGGCCTCACAGAGCGCATTGACCTGTTTCAGAACCAGACGACCTTCTTCGGGATTACGTTTGCTCAAACCTTCAGGCTCAAGTTCTTCCTGCCAGCCGGTTCCAGCAGTGTCGATAAATGTGACTGGGTCGTCGGAAACCAATTCGCTCTGAATGCGCGGCAGATCAGACAGAACATGTACACGCACAGAATCGTCTGCGATCAGAGTGTTGTCGTAGAAATGCTTCGACGAAAATCCCATGATCGACTCGTGCATGCGATACTGCACAGTCAACTGCCGTGTAGTCAAGTCGCCATAGTGATTGATAAGTCGTTCCATCATGCTGATGGCATAACCTTCTTTCTTTGCCGCGTCCGACAGAATTGTCGGCGGCAGTTGCAGGTGATCGCCCGCCAAAATCAATCGATCCGCACGATGTAAAGGCACCCAGCATCCAGGTTCAACGCTCTGACACGCTTCATCAATCACCAGTACATCGAATCGCAGATCGTCAAGGACAGAATCATCAAATGTCGTTGTGGCGCAGATCACACGAGCATCCTTTAACAGATCACTGATGGCCTGTTTTTCAAGAATTCGGGCGTGCCGCTTGAGTTCCCTTGCTTCTTGGCGCTGCTGGCCGCGTTGCCCCGGTGCAGGTCTGCCGCGAGTATAACGTTCTGCCTTTCGTTCAATCTGTTCGGCTTCACGCATCATTTGATGGACAACCATCATGGATTCGTGGCGGCCAACGAGTGCGTCGAGCGAATGTTGCCGCAGATCTTCCGACACGCGAGCAGGATGTCCCAGCCTGATTGCCGGTTCACCAACGGCGAGTAAACGTTCCAGCAGATTGTCCACAGCCGTGTTGCTTGGTGCGCAAGCCAGGACTCGCTGGTCGCGAGCGACAAGTAAACGAATGACTTCGACAACTGTCGTCGTTTTTCCTGTTCCCGGTGGGCCGTGAATAATAGCCAGATCATTGGCAGCCAATGCGTGACGGATGGCATCATGCTGTGACGCATTCAGCCGCTGCGAAATGTCCCTTGGAGGTTTCATGTTTGTGTGAAACGTGGGCTCGCGTTCGCCCAGCAGAATGTCTCGCAATTGTGCGTGGCGACCTTTAGCTTTCGCGGCAGACTGCATTGCTCCCGCCTGCCGTTTGCGAGTCACCTCGTCCGGTGACAGGTCCAGGCGAAAACGATCACTCGATGGCCAGTCATCAACAGCGACTTCCAGCGAATCCATGCGACGAGCGCTCACGACACCTTGCAGTGATTCTGCATCTTCGTCGCGATTGTCCGACAGTAGAATCGGGCTGCCGACTTTGAAGCGATTCCACGGCAATCGATCGGGAGATCGCCGCTTCGCCAGCGTAATCAAATATCGCCCGCCGAGACCGGTGGTGTGCGTGCGGATCACCAGATCCAGCAGTGTCTCACCGGAACGTTCCGCACTGTCTGACGACTGAGCCTTCCGGCGCTGCGCCAAACGTTCGCGTTCCGCTTCACCTTCCATCTCAAGCCAGCGATGCATGTTTGCGAAATGTTTATCAGCGAGCAGCGGTCGCTTGGCGGAAGACTTCATTCAGGAACCAGAACTTGTAGGGGAATAGTGCGATTTTGTGTGCTGAACTTCACGCGGTCCGAAATGAGCCTGCAGGTGTTTTGCAATTCTCCCGTCTCTCCCCGCGAACGATTTTCCAATTTGGCGAATGCTCCTCGGGGGGAGAGGGCTTAGGTGATGGGTCAGAAAAATCTCCCGGTTGTGGGTTGATAATGTTGAATTATTATCAACCCCCTCATCCGGCCTTCGGCCACCTTCTCCCCCGAGGTGGAGAAGGGACTTTGGAGTGCATACCTGTAGAAAGCACCATTTCTGACCACACGGGATTTATATTACCCCAAGCTCCGCCGAATCAGGCGCTCCTATCCTCGGAAACCCCGATTTTCCCAGGGCTATGCCCTCTGAAATCAAAGCAACGCTGCCCGCAGTGGGTAATATACTTCGCGGCGTGAGAAATGATGCTTTGGCTGGTCTTGCGACTGTCCCCTCGCCCCCACATTCGATTTGCCATCATCACAACTGTGATACGGGGGGCCAGGGCGAGTGGGTATTGATGTATTCCTGAGCTTCGTTTGATAATAAATCAAGTCAACCGTCGCTCATCCCGCCTCTCGGCCACGTTCTCCCCCTTGGCAGGCAGGCCGTCGATTTAATGGATTTTCACAACCCGACACGTCAGTGAGGGATAGAATTACCAGCGTTTTTCGCCAATCATCCCTCGCTGACGCTTCGGGTTGGGATTAAATCAACAGCCTGCAGGGGAGAAGGGACATGCGAACGATTGCCGTTGAATCCCTCATTCCTGACCGCGTACATGATTAGCCGAGACTTGGCAACAACTGAGCAATGCGGCCGATGGCATCGCGGACGTCATCTGCGCGGTTTTCACCGCCGGTTCGTTCGACACACACCCAGCTCTGAAGATTCGCTTCCACTATTGTTGGCAGCAGTTCAGTCCAATCGACACTGCCATCGCCAAAGGGCACTTCGATGCCGCCGCCATCCACGTCCTTTTGAGCGTCGCGCAGCCGGATATATCCGATATGCTTGTAGAAATCTCGAAAGACCGAGACCGGAGATTTACCAGTCATCGTACAAGATGCGGGATCAAACACGATGCCCACGGAGCCCGCGTTGATTCGGCTCAATAACTGTTGAATTCGCAATGGTTCAAAGCTGGCAAGCTGCAGTTGCAGTACGGCCCCGTAGCGACTTCCGTGATCCGCGAGATCATTCACAATATCGCAGAGCATCTGAAATTTCTGCGACTCCGATGTCCCAGCGGCACTCAGTGTTGAAGCCGTTGGTGCAAATGAAAATGGATTTCTTAACGAATCCACATCGTCGTTTCTCGGGGCATCAGCTTTGACAGTCGGAGTTGCCGATTCGGGATCGGGGATGCGACCAACTCGGACGAGCACTTCTGAAGTTCCAAGCTTCTGAACAAGCGTCATTGCAGTCCGGATTCCATCCAGCCGCTGGTCAAGGTGCTGTTGGTCATACAGCACATGTCTGGATGAATACATCAGCCCAGCGACTTTGAGTTGATGTTCTGCGACGTAGTGCTTTAACTGTCTTAACGCAGTATCGGAGAATTCTTCCTGACGAATTTCCGTGCGAGCATTCAGTCGCAGTCCCTGCACTTTATTCTTTGCGGCCTGGGCGATCGCTTGCCGCAGGGGTTGACCAAAATCTTCCGTGGCCACAGCCAGACGAAGCGTCATTCGAAATGTGTCTCTCTGTTCAGGAACCCAAAAAAATAGTAACGTAGATCGCCGTTGCGTCCGTTGCCTCCAGCATTCGAACGGGGCAACGCACGTGTAAAGCACATCCGGCCGGTACAAAGGAGTCCCGTCGTACACTCGGATCGATGCGACGCTACAGGAGGATATCTCAATTGAAACACTGCAGCAAGCTCTTCACGTGGCCAGCGGCGCCGTTGTTTTGAATCACTGTTCGCTCTTCGTAGAGGCCGGGCTGTACGTGCTGGCGGATGTCTTCTCGTGATCGGAGATTTGGCACCGCTCAAGGCCGACGTCGCGTGTTGCCTTTTTGCCTCACGCCCATTCGATCGCTCCAGCCCATCGTCCGTTGAGGACTATTTTTGCCAAAGTGGGGTTGTTCTGATGATAACACTTGCGCCGCCTGCGCTCGTTATGCATGGTCTGTCGTGACTGTCAGCCGTGTTGGCTCAACCTGCAGACTCCAGCGTCTTCAATGTTCACGCAGACCGAATCATTTTCCGCTGCGCATTGCCGAGGACTTTGGTAAATTTTCGACGCACATTCGCGCACCGATCCGCAGTCGAGCCGCCGCCAACGCCGCACAATCTCTGCGACAGTTTTGACGGGCATGATCGCATCGACCAAAATCCGGGTGACAATCTCGCTGCCGGTCGATAAACTGCCCGCAGCCGTTGAGTGATCTGGATAGATTCTGCATAGTAGCAGACCACTCACGAAGCGGAAAAGTTCGACGCGCGATCTATACGTCGGCTAATTGTCAGAGGTATAGATCGCAATTCGTCAGGCGTCACCAGCCATTCATCTGGAATAGGCGATGGTGCTATAATCGGCGGAGTCCGTAGCGAAAATTTTCCAGAGAAACCACAGTGGGCCGGCAAGCGGATCCCACAAACTGTTCAAGACCAGACGACCGGGATGCTTAAGCCCCTTGATAGTGCGGAAGATACGATTGCCCTGATAGCTGCTGTTTCGAACGCTTCCGAAGAAAAGGCCAAAGAAAGGCTTATTTTCGAAGCTGCTGAAATCGGATCCAATGTTTACAGAGGTATGAAGGCACAGGACATCCCGCTTTATGTACCTTCAGAAAAACTGGACCAGTTTTACGTTGAATCAGATGCATTCCTGTATGAGACCACTGTTTGGAATGCCTGAAACGCGAAGTAGAATATGCGAAAGTTCGTTTCATCGCGTCTCGATCAATTCGGAAAACCCAGCGCTGAAATCTTTTGTTTCGGAGACGGTTTGGGCTTCGACAGCACCTACCTTGCGAAATGCGGACATCGTGTCCGGTATTTCGAACCATCATTGCGATGTCAGGAGTACGCGAGACAGGTCTTTCAGCAAAACCAGGCTGATATTCAACATTTGCACGCCATGGAGGACTTACAAGACGGCTCTTTGGATGCTGTTGTTTGCCTTGACGTCCTGGAGCACATCCCGCAGCCGCAGGAACTTGTCAAATTATTTTATCGGTTGTTAAAGCCCGATGGACTGCTGTTCGTCCATGCGCCATTTTGGTGTATTCACTGGACAAGATCGACACATCTGAAGCAGAATCGCCACTTGAGCGGAGATCTAAAACACATCTATGAAGCACATGGGGTTGCTGCGCTCGACAGTTCAGTATTCTGGGAGCCGATACTATTTCAGAAGACAAACAAGGCCCTCGTATTCAAGCGAACGACTTCTGCAAGTTGCAGAATTTGGCTGGGGAAGCTGTTATTGACAATCGGTCGCTGGGAAAGCGCAGTTCATACATGGATTGCTCGTAAGATTGCTCGACCGCCAAAATCATGGATCAGATCACTGCATGACGCGGAATATTCACGACTACAGCGAGCGTTGCCCCGTGTCATTTTCGGCAACGAAAGGCTCGTAGTTCTTTCGGGTAATTTCATGTCCGGAGCGAATGTGGTAGTGAATACCCCGCCAAGTGACGTGACTCAACACGGAGACGCGAATCAGTGCAATGAAGTGAACGACCTGCGTCAACGGAGCGGCAACGATCAGCATCAGTGGATGGCTGCATGTGCCCACCGCCCCAAGGCCAAGATGAGTATTAACGCAACGTTCTGAACGCTGCATCAACCATCCCGCCACGGTCCCAAAGACAATCAATGAGGTGGCACTGATTCCTGCCGACAGATAGTCGTGGTTCATCAATGCCAATGGAACTGTCACTGCTGAGCCTACATCGGTGTTTGTAGCAGTCTCAGAAACCTGATACAGCGCTACAAACTGGTTTGCCCACTTAAACAGGAACACCAGGACAATGACCAGCATCGACCCAAGACCAGTCGTCAACCAAATCATAATTTGCATCCGCTCTCGCACCAGGATGGTACTTGGCTGAACCGACACCGCTGATACAAGGATCCAGCTAAGCTGCCTTTGATGCTTTGTGTACCTAATTTGAACTCACAGCCAATGCGACACTTGCCATTCAATGCGACACCGCCATTCAATGCGACACCGCCATTCCAATTTCCCGCAAGGCAAGTAGGCAGACTCGTCGCAATGCCCGTCATGAACGGTGCATAAGAGAATGTGAGATACGCAAGTCGCAGAACATTGGCCCGAGATGGATTGGACGGCCCCAATTCAGCCACGCAGGAGAGCCTCGATTTGCAGACTTCGGAGTCGCTGGCAAGATTCAATTCTGGCATTTTTAGATCCCGAGCGGCCACATGACTTAACGCATCATCGCTTCAATGACATTTGCAGGTTGGCCGTCACGTTTGGTGTTTAGTCTAAGGCGTCAGGCAAATAGATTTAAAAATGGACGTAAAATGAGCCCTCACGACAGGAACGATACCTTTCATTCAATGAAGTTATACCGCGCCGTGGAGCGGCGAAGCACGACAAATGACCGCCAAACCGGCAAGGGAGCCGATCCCCGGAAGTCATCAATGGCGTGGACCTAACGACCGTTTTGTGAGCGGCAAGCCGCTAGCCGCCGGTCTTGCCAGCGTTTTGGCGTAATTCACCGGCGGCTAGCGCCTTGCCGCTCACTCACAACTCGACGGTTTTGACGTACCGCTCGAACCACGTCACCATTTCCCACAGCGTGTGTTCCACTGATTCCCGTGCGATATAGCCGTGTGATTCGTGTGGCAACAGAACATAACGAACAGTTCCTCCATTGCCGCGAACCGCGTGATACAGCCGTTCGCTTTGAATCGGAAACGTGCCGGGATTGTTGTCATCTTCGCCATGAATGAGCAGGATCGGCACCTTGATTTTATCAGCGACAGCGAATGGCGACATCGACATGTAGATGTGCGGAGCTTCCCAGAACGTGCGGCGTTCGTTCTGAAAACCAAACGGCGTCAGCGTACGATTGTAGGCACCACTACGCGCGACGCCAGTTTTAAACAGTTGAGAATGCGCCAGCAGATTCGCCGTCATGAACGCACCATAACTGTGGCCGCCGACACCAACACGATCGCGATCTGTGACACCCATTTCTACGGCTTTATTGATCGCCGCTTCAGCGCTGGCAACCACCTGCGCGACAAATGTATCGTTCGCCACTTCCGGCGCGCCGACGACGGGCATGGTGGCTTCGTCGAGAATTGCGTAGCCCTGAGTCAGCAGAAACAGATGCGATATGCCGCTGATCGATGTGAAGCGATTTGTCGAACCGGAAACCTGACCGGCCGTTGACGGGTCATTAAATTCTCGTGGATAGGCCCACACGATTGTTGGCAGTGGCGTGCCTTTTTGGTGTCCTGGTGGCAGATACAGCGTAAACGAAAGTGGTACGCCGTCGCTGCGTTCGTAGGTGACCAGTTCTTTTTTTATGCTGCGAAGTTGCGGCATCGGATCAGGAAAATCCGTGAGGACTCGGCGATCCCGGCCCGCCGAGTACAAATACACATTGGGCGGATCAATTTGTGATTCGCGTTGAGTGATAAATTGCGTCGCATCGTCCGTCAGCAGTGCGACGACAGTTTCGTAGCAATCATCATCGCACGTGAACAATCTCGTCTTTTCACCAGTCGCCAAGTTGTAGCGATCCAGAAAAGGCCGATCGCCTTTTGGTGTCGCTCCGCTACTCCGGAGATATAGATAGGTGTCATGCTGCCACATGACGCTTTGTCCATTTGGCAGCAGCCGATGCATGGGCGAGCCCGGATCGGCGTATCGATCATTGACGGATCTTTCCCACATCAGAGCAGGGGCGATGTCAGGTTGTTCGGTGTTGATTCGAAACGTGCGAGTCCAGCGGCGGTCACGATCGTAGTCCCAGACTAACGCGAGTCCATCGACTTCACCCCACTGGATTCCTGTGCAGCGTTGTTCTGTCTTCGTAAGTTCCGTTGGTGCGGAATCGAACGCAGCGGCCAGGCTGAGGACTCGATCTCGATAAGGCACGATTTTGCGTGGATCGCCATCGTCCAACGCTTCCAGCCACGACAATGTTGCCGGCTGATTCGGTTGCCATGTGACGGAACGTGGGCCTGTTGGAACGCCTTCAATCGGGATTGCATCCTGCAATGGAAGTGATACGACGACGTGTTCCGAAGCACCAGTTCGATTCCAGACTTCGATCGTTTTTGGAAAACGATTGGCTGGCAGTAAGTACGAAAACGGCCGTTCAATACGCAGCACCAGGATGTGCTGACCATCCGGCGAAACTTCCACGGAGCCAAACAGCGATGCTGGTCCAATCGGCTGAACCGACCGCGAGGCGACATCGATGATCGCCAGTTGAGAAGTACAATAGAACTCAAACAGATCTTCATCGTGCGAGTTCTGCAATAGATCCTGATAGGTTCGCACTGGCCCAGAGCGACCGGAACTTTCTTCGATCGCAGGCCCTGGCGGAGCCTTTGGTTGTTCGGGCGGCGAGCCTCGATCCGCTGGAATCGCCTGCACCAGCAACCCTGAACTGTCTGGTAACCACTGAACTGGAACACCATAGCTTCCGTTAATCGCCAGTCCATCGATCATCTGCGCCGAGGTGTTGGCCACGGACGCAATCCACAACTGAATGGCGTTGTTCGTTGTGACGGTGAATGCGAACTGCTGCCCGTCCGGCGACCAACCCTGGAATCCGATGTTGGCACCTTTTGGCACGTCAATCCGACGTTTTGCATCGGTGACGATTGACTGCAGAATCAATCCCGTGCTGCGTGGTGCGAGATGAGGTCCATTCGTCTGTGGATTGATGCGCAGGCCGGCCAGCTTGAGCATTGGTGCGGCAAGGTCTTCGATGGGAGGATAATTTGAGCGTTCGATGAGCAGCAGGAATTCGCGAGTCGGGCTGATTGCAATTCCCGGCGTTGGCCCTACGTCCAGGACGTCGGTGATTTCCTGTGGCGGTCGTTGATAGTTGTGAGCGGTCATGCTGCATCCTTTGAAGACGTTTTCATGGTTGGCAGATTATTCTTCAATCGAAACGTCGCCGTCATTAGAGAAAGCCAGCCGATCAGTTGCAGCGTGCCTCCCAGCGGAGCGACCATGCCCCACGGAATGCCAAGCCAACGCGGTCCAGCAATGACCAGAATGTACAGTGAGCCCGAAAAGAACACGATGCCTCCCACAAAGCACAACGCAGCGAGACTTAGCAGACGCGACGGCTGATGCAGCATCAACAACCCTGTGGCCAGCATCGCCAGGACGTGGGTGATGTGGTATTCGACGCCGGTCTCAAAATCCTGAGCGTATTTGTAGGCGGCAGGGATAGGATGTCCGGCGACAATTTTCGGCGGCATATCGGCGTATTTTTTTGCCAGATAAGGAGTATCCTTCAGCCCGTGAGCTCCAAATGCTCCCAAAAAAACGGCGAGAAATCCGAGAAAACTCGCAAGGCACAAACACGTTTTTCCGCTCATCGTGACATCCTGTAATTGTATGTTTGGCGTAAACCACACCTTGTCTTTGGCAATTTTAGCAGTCTTAAGTGACGCAGTCGTGCGTCTCGTTGTTACACTGCGACTTCCTGGCTCATGTTCCCGGAAATCGGGCTTGAGAATTTGTAACAGCAAGCGTGCAGAGAATAACCGAGTCGAAGTCATGACAGAACGCAGGATTGGACCATTCATCCTTGGCCGCCAGATTGGAGCGGGCGGGATGGGGATTGTCTATCTGGCGACTTACGTGGAAACCGGAAAACAAGTCGCTGTAAAAATCCTGCCGCCTGCACTTTCAGACGATGTGAAGCTGCTGAAACGATTTGAGCGCGAAATCGGAATTCTCAAGCGTCTGAAGCATCCAAACATCGTCAAGTACTATGGCGGTGGAACTCACGATGGACAACGCTGGTACGCGATGGAATATATTGACGGCGGCTCGCTGTACGATATTCTCCAGAAGCGAAAACGACTCACGTGGGACCAGGCGATTCAGGTTGGCCGTCAACTGACGGCGGCTTTGGAAAACGCTCACAACGCAGGGATCATTCATCGTGACCTGAAGCCTGGCAATCTCTTTGTCACGAAAAAGGGACACATCAAACTCGGCGACTTCGGTATTGCCCGAGACACAGAAGCAACCGCCCTGACGGCCGCCGGAAAAACGGTTGGCACCTATGCGTATATGGCTCCAGAGCAGATTCAGGGTAATGCACCGATTTCAGGCAAAACGGACCTCTACGCGACCGGCTGTTTGCTGTACGAATTGCTGGTGGGTGAAACTCCATTCGTGTCGCAGAACCCGGCTGAGATGCTGATGATGCATCTGAATGATTATCCGTACAACCTGCATGAGAAAGGTGTCGAGTGCCCGCTGGCTCTTGATCAGTTGGTGGAACGACTTCTGCAGAAGAATCCGGATGATCGTCCATACGACGCATTGGCTGTCAATACGGAGCTGACAGAAATTCTGAAGTCCGACGATGGAACAATCGTGGATGTTTCAGATGAAGCGTTTATGTCGGCGGGAGCGTCGAAACCTGCTTCGGTCTCTGTCGATCCCGCGACCGGTGATGTGACGGCCAAAAAGAAGAAGAAAAAGAAACGAGATGAAACGCAGTTTTTTGAGAAGACCTGGTTTCTGTTGACCTTTCTGGGTGTCTTGATCGCGGCGGGTGTCTGGCTTTCATGGGGGCCGGGGGAAGATAAGCTTTACATTAAAGCCAAAGAAGCAATGTCTACGCCTGATCCTGTGGCACACTTTGATGCACGAGGAAAATATCTGCGTCCGTATCTGGAAAAATTCCCGGACGGCAAGTTTGCAAGCGAAATGCGAGGCTGGCTGGATGACGTCGAAGTGTCCTTGATCGAGGCGCAACTTAATCGCCGCGTCAAGAGACCTGACGATGGTCGCAACCGCTACGAAACGGCGTGTCTGAAGGGCATGCGGGCCGCATTGGATTCCGAACGCAACCCTCTGGAGTCATTGGAAATTTTCCAGGCACTGATTGAATCAATCCCGAAAGAAGATTTGCCGGAAGTACAACCGTTGGACTCTGAAGTCGCGAAAATGCCGGCCGAAACCGATGAAACAACCGACGTGATTTCCGTGACGCGATTCTGGAAGAGGATTGCGGAAAAGAAACGCGACGCTGGCAAAACGAAATTGCTGTCAAATCCCAATCACCCGAAAATTGTCGCGCAACGGATGACGACGGCCAACGAGTTGCTGGCGGACGGCAAGAAGCCAGAGTCGGATCAGATATTTCATCTGTTCCGCGAGGTGTTCTATGGCGAAAAAGAACTTGAGGCGTGGCTGGACTATGCCAAATCCCGAATTCGCGGCGACCGACTGCCAATGCCTGCCTTACCCGCAGCAACGGAAGTTGACGCTGCTGCTGCCGAGTGATCGCATCGCATGCTGCTGAAATATCAAGCGTGTCTGAATCACGCAATGTCGTCACACGGAACACGCGTTAGTGCTTTGGCTGCTCATGCGGGTTCATGTTGAGACGTTGAAGGTTCCCGACCTGGGACAGGTCGGGCTACGTAGGCCGACCTGTCCTCAGGTCGGCATCCAGTAAATGCTGCTGAAATATCAAGCGTGTCTGAATCACGCAATGTCGTCACACGGAACACGCGTTAGTGCTTTGGCTGCTCATGCGGGTTCATGTTGAGGCGTTGAAGGTTCCCGACCTGGGACAGGTCGGGCTACAGTTTTTCGTAGTCAATCTCAAACAGCTGCTCGCAGTCTTTGAACTTGCCTGACAGCCGCCCCTTCTTGAACCACTTCACGCGCTGAGCGGAAGTTCCGTGAGTGAATCGTTCAGGCACAACACGGCCAGTTGCTTCACGTTGTAGAGTGTCGTCACCAATTTGATTGGCGGCTTTAATGCCTTCTTCCATGTCGCCGTCTTCCAGAATATCGTAGGCTTTGTGAGCATGATGAGCCCAGACCCCCGCAAGGAAATCCGCCTGACGTTCTAGACGTACCAAATACTGATTTGTCTGAATTTTATCCCCTTGTGATCTTACCTGATTCACGATATCACTGAACCCCGTCAGGTTCTGCACGTGATGAGCCACCTCGTGTGCCAGCACGTAAGCCTGAGCAAAATCACCGGGCGCTTTGTGTCGTGTGGCCAGCTCTTCGAAGAACGAAGGGTCAATATAGACTTTCTCATCTGCCGGACAGTAGAAAGGCCCCATCGCAGCGCTGGCGTTTCCACAGCCGGAAGAGACGGTATCGGAGAAAATAATGACCTTTGGCGGTGTGTACCTGGTGCCGGGAATCTGTTCTTTGAACAGCTTGGTCCAGATTGTTTCTGTGTCGCGCAGGATCACGGCTATGAATTCTTTGTTTTTGTCGTCAATCCCCGCACCGGGAGTTGCAGGTGCTGTCGCCGCGCGGCTTTGCAGCCCCTTGGCGACCGTTACAGCCAAACGCTGCTGTTCTTCTGACGCACCGAAGATCTTCATGGCAATCATCAGGACGACCAGCAACAAACCGCCGCCGCCAGCAGCGACAGCCGGGCCTTTCATGCCACGACGATCCTCCACGTTTGAACTCTGCTCACGACCTTCCCACTTCATGACAACAACTCCTGATGTAGTGCGGATCCAAATGCATCGCCGCAGCTTCGGCAATGCCTGGTATAAAATTGCAAATCCCACTGCGGCATTGTAACTCGTCCGCGTCGAGATTCTATATTAAGAATCCAGAACCTCGATCATCCGATTTATCCCGTCTACGCCGCAAAAACCGGCTGGTCGCCAATGTCCGTGAAGCTGGTGTCGCCAACAAATAGACATCCGGCATTGGGATGTGACGCCTGCTGCTCGGGTGGCATATGTTCCACCGCTGTGGTGAGTGCCAAGCGTACGCGGCCGTTGTGTTTGATCAACTGCGGACAGGTCACACGCGGCGATCCGGGGCACGTCCAGACGGTTTCCAGCTTGCCACTGGTGAGATTGTACTGGCGAGCGACACCGGCTTTTGGATCGCCCGGATCGTAAAGTGCCACGATGAGGCTTTGATGATCCGGTGTCAGAATCATGCCGTCAGGAAATATCTCGTCAGACGTCAAATCGACCACGACTTCGATGTTACTCACAGTTCCGGCTTCGATATCCAAACGGCAGCGGATGATCTGTTTAGAAGGTGAATCAATGTCATACATTTTCAAAGTACCGTCGGTATCTTTCACGACGGCTTTTCCGTTGGAACAGATCTGATCGCTACGCAAGCGAATCAATTTTTTGTCGCTGCGTCGCCAAAGGTACAGCCCGGCCTTTTTAGTTTTGAACTCCAGTTCCTTCAGCCCAAAAATCAGATTGCCATCATAGACGACGGCGTCGTTGATGATGGTGTTTGAAACATCTGAATCGACGTCAGTGATAAAGGTGTTCCATGTCAAGGTTCGCGTGTCGAACATCCCAACGCTTCTTTCACACCCCGTGACGAAGATACCCACCTGGTCGGTTGGAAACGCGAATCCCGGTCGGCCCGGCAGGGCGAATGATTCGTTGTGCCCGGTTTCCAAATCGAGAATGTTGATTGAACCAAGGGTCGAATCCGCGCCGTGCTGAATCGCTACCCAGCTCATTCGTCCATCGGGAAGTTGATACGGCCCTTCCGGAAGAAATCGCAGCGCTGCGGATTCGGGACGGTACAGGATTTCAGTTTCGATCGTTTGCATTGTGAAAAAGTTCCGTTCATGTTTTGAAGATCATGGTCGCAGAATTAACCACGCTCACCAGAGCGTGGGCTGTTTTTATACGATGCGCTACTTGGATTGAGTCGTTTAACCCGACTCGTAGCGGAGGCTGCGAGCAACTCGCAGCAATCCTCCACTTCGCGTCGTGTTAAACTATAAGACTCCGTCAAACTTCATCCAACGCAGATTTTGGTCAATACATTCCCGCGATTCTCGTCCGCTTGATATGATCCAGCAACACTGCCAGAAGCAGCACGGCCCCCAGCACAATTTCCTGACTATCTGAATGGACACCCATCAAATTCATACCATTGCGAATCACCGCAATGATAAAAGCACCGATGAGCGTTCCAAACATCCGTCCTTCGCCACCCATTAAAGACGTACCGCCAACCACAACGGCCGAGATGACTTCCAATTCGTACATGGTGCCGTACTTCGGATCACCAGCGTTGAGTCTCGACGAAACCAATATGCCGCCTAGACCAGCAAGACCACCACAAATCATATAGACGATCATCGTCGTCTTTTTGACGGAAATTCCAGAGAGTCGTGACGCCTGTGCATTGCCACCGATTGCGTACAAATGTCGCCCGAAAACTGTGCGACTCATGATGAAATGTGTCAGAAGATAAAGAGCCATCATCAACAGAATCGCGTTCGGCACATTGAATGAACTTCCGTTGCCAAGCCATCGAAACGAAGCAGGCACAGCATTGATAGATTGAAACTCCGACAGTCGCTTCGCGTAGCCTCTGGCGATCAGCATCGTCGCCAGCGTGACAATAAACGGTGGCAACTGAAATGCCGTCACCATAATTCCGTTGAAAGCACCTGCGGCGGCCGCAGCAAGCACAGCGACCAAAAACGCGATCGACACGGTTATGGTCGATGCAGACACTCCACCATTTTCGCGAATAATGATCGTGGCGATCACAGACGAAAGCGCCACCAGAGATCCCACGCTCAGATCAATGCCACCGGTAATGATCACCATTGTCATGCCGACCGCGATCACCGCGTAAACAGCCGTTTGATTCGCAACACCGATCAGATTGCTGGCCTTCAGGAAAACTGGCCAACTTCCGGTGCTCGGCGAAAAACGACGCTCCATCGTCAGTTCCGGAAACTTATCAAGCACCGACCATGCCGCAGAGCTGCCAGTCAAAGCAACAGCGTCAATCGATATGCCGTCATCGGCAGATTTCTGAAGTGACTGTCGTGCATCGATCGGAGTGCCAGCCGTGGAAGCCACCACCGTAGCGCCTGCGGCTTCCAGTCGATTCTTTGCCGCATCTGCGAACGCACGATCTTCGTCTGAGCCGGGAACAACGATGATGACTTTGGCCGAATTTCCAAACTGCGTCAAAATTTGATCCGCAATCGCTTCCCCGACACTGCTGCCAGTCGGTCTTTGAGGTTGAATCGTCAGCAGGCTGAACACCACCATCAACGCCAGCAAAACCAACACCATGCCGTAGTGGGCAATAAACTGCCGCAGCAGCTTGCGTGATTCGGAGGCTTTTGGCGATACCATGAGTAGACGATCTTCGAAGCGGACTGCGATTTCCCGGAATTCTACTTCGCATTAACGCCGAACATCAAGGATGTTGCATGCAATGCTTCAGCCGCAGCTGATTCCCAGCATGACCGAGCTTAATCCGCTGCCAATGCCAAGCAACGCCAATCGGTCGCCTGCAGTCGGCGGCGTGCGTTCCAGTCCCATCGATAGAGCCATTGGCAGTGCGGCAGCACCGGTGTTCCCAAGAAGTTCAACCGTTGGAAAATCCAGCGCTGGATTGAGTTGCAGTCGTTCCATTAACAGCGTGCGATGTTGTTTGCCGACCTGATGCGTAAAGACTCGCGTCACGTCTTCATTGCGCCAGCCGAGAACTGATTTTGCCTGGTCCCAGGTTTTTTCTGCGAGCTTGATCCCGACATGCAGCAATGCTTCGGAATCGGTCTCCATTCGAGGCCGTCCATCGCCATGCTTTGCTGATTCAACTCCCCCGGCGCACAGACGATGGCCAGAAGAATCCGATAAAAAAGATCCGCCCAGCAAACGATTTCCGGTGCGACTAAGTTTTCGATCACACAACACGATGGCGGCGGAACCTGAACCAATCGTCAACGACGCAAATGCCGGTTTGATACTTTGCCGTGTCAGAGTCGTATCGTGGAGCAGACTATCAATTGTGCCTTCGACCAGATCACGGCCGCTTTCGGTACCCACCACGATGCCAGCTCGTATGCGTCCCAACTCAATCTGGTCAGCGATGAGCAGCATGCCGTTGAGAAGTCCCAGACAGGCGTTGCTCACATCCAGCACCAGCGATGCGGCGGGCAGTTGAACTCCATCATGCACACGAGCCGCTGTGGCAGGTTCCATCTGATCGCGGCACACGGAACCATGAATCAGAGCACCGAAATGACGTCGATCGATACCAGATTTTTCCACTGCCGCGCGAGCCGTTTGAATGCTGATCGTGCCTGGCAGCGTGCCGGGATCGAAGAAACGTCGTTCACGGATGCCGGTCATCAATTCCAGCCGACCTGCGGGCAGCGACAACCGCTCATACACTGTTGCAAGTCGCTGTTCAATTTCGTCAGACGTCACGACATGTGGCGGCAGTGTGTGTGTGACAGATTCGATGCAGACGTGTTCGTAACGCATGATGTTTTTCACTCGATAAATTGCAGACGGACGCGACTTATAGTGCATCAGCATTGCGCTACCGTGCAATCTATTGTGCGATTCCCGAAATTTCCCGCGTGAAGTAATGGTTCCTGTGCTGGTATGAGAAGGCGACTCTCATACTTCGTGCGGTTTGAAATAAGGCCGTCGATAGTCTCGCGATTTTACCTTCCCCTGCATTCAATTTGCCATCATCGCAAGTGTTGCAGGGGAGAGAGTGAGCGCTGACGACCTTGGGAAATGGGGCTCTGGGCAGGATTGGCGTTCGGAAACTGTTTCGCTCGTCTTTAGATTTAGGGATTCCAAATCCTAAAACCCGAAGGAACGCGACAGTGGATGCGTCATGCTAAACGTTGGCTCGTTCTTCTGTGCGTCGGGTCGCAGGGGTATGCATTGTGCGGATTGTAGGGAGCAAGACGCCCGCGTAGTGGCACGACGACGGGAATCTCCCCGACGGGGGAACTCCAATTTCTGAATCCTATTCGCTTTAGCTTCCCCTTAAGATAGAGTCTTAATCCAGATACGATGATCCGAAGATCATTGCGGTTTTATTCCTACTCTGTGACGCCACACGATTGCTGGCGTGCGCAGGAAATTCCGGCAACAAGATTCAATGACAACCGAAGAAAGAACAGGATGGGAATGCCGCTTCTGCTTCGAGAAATTGAAGCGTAGTCCGTTGGTCGGTTGGCAACGACTATTGTGGGTTGTTCCCGTGCGAGCGTATCGTTGTCCGCATTGCTTTAATACGTTTAAGAAACCCGTTGGGATCTTGGTCCGCATTCCATTCGTAAAGACAATTTTCTGCGAGAAGCGAGGTGTGGCAGCGGGCTTGCGAGGAACGATGGCAAGTGTGGCTGGGCGCAAAACAAGCAGCCGTAGAAACTATGTCAACCCGAACTGGTTTGTTCGATTCGCGCGATGGACGGGCAAAATCGAAACAAAGGCATCAGATAGCCTTAAAGGAATTGTGCGCAAAATCTGGTTGACGTTTTTGTGGCCCCTGTATTGGCTGTCTCGAAAGACCGGGATTTCAAGTCGTTCGTTGCCGTCATCCCGAACCAAATCGCGCAGAAGGTCAGGCTCACGGCGTCACGATGAACATACGCGAAACGAAGATGCCAGCTCCCAGTCCAAAAGCTCTCAAGCCAGCAGCGGCATGAACAATGCAGCCGATGAGGATTGCCACCAGTAGTATCGTCACATTGCAAATGTCAACCTGCCAGCAGATCGCGAACACGATTCGCCAGTTCCCCAGGGCTGAACAGTTTTTGCAGGAACCCCAAGTCCGAATGATCGATACCTCTTTGGCTCAACACTTCGTTCGCAAATCCTGACATATAAAGCACTCGAACACGTGGCTGCAGACGAACAATCAAGGTGGCAAGGTCCTGTCCGTTCATCTCCGGCATGATGACATCGGTAATCAGCAGATTTATCGGAGACTGTCCCGCAATTTCGATCGCTTCAGCCGCTGATCGAGCCACAATGACAGTGTATCCCAGCGTCTTGAGAAGAGATTTACCAAGATCCAGGACCAGAGGTTCATCTTCGACGAGCAGAATCGTAGTGGCCCCCATGGCGAGGCTCGGCACATCAATGCCGGGCGATGTCAGCTCTTCGAGGGATTCGCATTTTGGAAAACATATTTTGATTGTCGTGCCGACTCCTTCAGAACTTATGACGGAAATTGTGCCTTCGTGTTTATCAACGATGCCATAGACTGTTGATAGTCCCAGTCCCGTGCCTTTGCCCAAATCCTTTGTCGTAAAGAATGGTTCAAATATCCGAGCCTGCGTGACTTCATCCATCCCGCAGCCGTTATCCCGAATTGTGAACACAACACAATCGCCCGGCGAACTACGTACGAATTCCGAGTCTGCTTGAATCAACACAGGAAGATTTTGAGCGGTGAGTTCAATCCGGCCGTGACTGCGAATGGCGTCGCGCGAATTTACGATGAGATTCGCAACAATCTGGTCCCATTGAGCAGGATCAATCAGGATTGCCCATAGATCGTCTGGCGCGTGCCATGTCAGTTCGATTTCTTCGCTGACAACTCGCCTCATCAAACGCAGCATGCGAGGCACAGCTTCGTTCAGCTTGAGTGCTGCGGGTGACGTCGATTGTTTACGGGCGAATGCCAGTAATTGTTGCGTCAAATCCGATGACCGTCGAGCAGCATTGCGGATCGCGGTGAGTTGTTCAACAATCACAGCTTCGCTACCTCTATGCATCAGCAGAATATCGCTGTAGCCCAGAATCACTTGCAGCATGTTATTGAAGTCGTGCGCAATCCCGCCCGCCAATGTTCCAACGGCCTCCAGTTTCTGAGCTTCTGTCAACTGACGTTCAAGTTCATCTCGTTTCAGTTCGGCTTGCCGCCGATCAGTGATGTCCATCACCAGTGCGAAAAATCCTGGGACCGTTCCGTCTTCCGCGTGGTGAGGAGCATAAATGACACTGCGAAACATTGGCTCCCCGTGTACGAAACGCTGCGGAGTCACAAATTCAACGGATTCACCGTTCAAAGCTCGCTCAATCCACGGATAGACAAGTTGATAGTGTTCGGGTGTCATCACTTCCGCCAAATGCCGCCCCAACATTTCGTCTGCGGCATGACTTAACCCTCTGGCGTGCCAGCTCTCTCCCATCTTGTTGACGAATTGAATCACCAGACTGCTGTCAACATACAGCAAAAGCCCCGGCAATGAATCTGCGAGAACCTGCAATCGTTGTTCAATAGACTTTCGATGATGAATGTCCTCAAACAGAACAATGAGCGATGGTTTCGTGTCTGTCTCTGTACTGATTCTCGAAGAGGTCTGGTGTACCCAAATCTGACTTTTGTCCGATCGAACACAGCGATGCTCAATCGTATATTCGTGAATGTCGCCATCTAAAAGACGCCGTAGACTCTCTAAGCAGCTTTCAAGGTCTTCAGGATGAATTATCTGTTGCAGAGTCAACGTCTCAAGCGCGGATGCAGAGTATCCTAAAATACCTTCCGCACATCTGTTTGCCTGCAGAAAGTGCAGAGACTGTGAGTCGATCGTGGCAACGCCGATCGCCGCCTGCTCAAAGATCGCTCGAAATCGTGTCTCGCTGAATCGCCACTGAGCTTCGGCAATATTCAAAAGTTCCACGTCACGTCCCAGTTGTCCATGAGCTGCAACCAATTCATCCGTACGCTGGCGAAGCGACAATGTCAATTGCTGCTGGCGGAAGGCGATGACGTAAGTCAAAACTCCTGCTAACCCAAGGATCAGGGCACCGTTGCCGCCAAAGAACAAAACGGATTTCAAAAGTCCTTGATTCCATCCTGCTCTTGGCACGGCGGCCAACTGCCATACCTGGTTACTGATTTGATATTCAACAATCTCCGGCATTGATTCAAACACTTTTGAACTTCCACTGAAAGGAGGTTCATCTGCCCGACGAATCGCAATCACCATTGCATCGTGATGATCCGGAATACCAATCTCCGACAGCAACAGATCAAGTCGCACGACAATAACAACCGTGCGATTGGGATGTTCCTGAGTTTCAGCAGGACCGCGAAACAGCAACCCAGTTTCGCCTTGAATTAATCGCTTGGGGCCAGTTAATCGCAACTCGCGATTCTCCATCACCCAGCGGAGATCTCTGGAGACATCCGCGTCTGGATGCTTCAGCATATTCACTCCCATTGCTGCTTCGTTACCTCGAATTGGAAAGTTGTGGGTGACAATGCCGCTGTCATTGATCTGATACGCCTGCACCCAGTTGGAATCTGCTCTCATTCCCCTGGCGACCGCATCAAACGATACGCCGAATTCTTCTGGCGAATCCTTTTCATGCGTCCGCATGAACTCTCGCAGCTCTTTCAATTCTGCCTTCAATCGCAGAACAGTATGTTCCAGCGAATCCACGTGTAACTGCAGAATTTGATTGATCTGCCTTCGCTGTTTTTGATGGGAATTTTGGGCCTGAGACAACGTGACCAGCAGCCACACCGGGACCATCAGCAGTATCACGATCGCCGCAATTCGAAGTGCTTCTTTTTGAGGTTGTCGTGTTGAGTTCATTGCCAGTGATGAAATAAAGTACGTCAGGCTTTCTAGCCTGACATTTTCTTTTTCGCGTCAGGCTGGAAAGCCTGACGTACTTTTCGGGATTTTATTTCGGGACTATTCCTAAGGCGAAGCCCGTTGTCGCAAGCAGTTTGAAGAGCGAACGACAGAAATTCCAGTCATACGTCAAAAAAGCATAACTGGAGTATTTCCGGCGATGCCATTATGCTCCACCGAGCTTTACGTCCTCACAAATATATTTTGTCGAGCAATCGGATGCGACTTCTTGTAAATTTTCTTTCCAGACGACGCCTCGTCTTTGTCGGCACTGTTCTGTTAGCACAGATACAGACTCCGCTGGCCGTGTCTCAGCCACCGGACCCGGTTCTGGCCCACGTGACTACAGAAGTTGAGCAGTTGACAAGTCAGCCGCTGGACGACGACGCAATCCCTCGCCTCATCGAAATTGATGAGTCCCTCGCAGAACCTTCGTCAGGTTCAACCGCGCAGACCGAAACTCAACACAAAATCCTGACTGCTCTGGCCACATCACAGCAGGAAGCCGGACTTGCCTATGTCCGTTCAGTCTTCGAAAACGCGCCGGAGCGACGAAGTTCAGCCGCAGCGGCTCTGGCGGCAGCGACCACGTTGCGTCCTACCGATCTGCAGGACTGGACTTTCATGGTTCGCTCGCTTCCCGTCGTCCAGGGTGACGATGCGGTCGCGATCCTGAACGCTCTGCAGCGATTTCGGAATCGAGCCAACAAAGGTCAGTGGGTCCGCCACGTCATACTTGTCGGCTTGCAGCTTCCATCAGATCAGCAGGTCGCCGCCACCAGCTTGCTACGGCACTGGACTGGCATTCCACTGAAGAAATCCGAGGCGGTTGCATGGACGCTGGAAAAATATCAGGAATGGTTTTCCAAAGAGTATCCTGATCAGCCGGAACCCAAACTTTCGGTCGATTCGGTTGATCGAAAATGGACCATGGCAACCCTGGAAAAACCCGTCCACGATTTCGTCACGACGGACGAAATGAAACAGCTCGGTACACGTGTTTACGAAAAGGCAGGCTGTCAAAAATGCCATCGCCGGGGAAAAGTTGGCGAAGCGCTCGGCCCGGATCTGACTTCTCTCGGCTGGAGAAGGCAACGTCGCGAAATTCTACTGGCGACATTGTTTCCATCGCACGAACTCAATGAAGAATATCCGACTGTGATCGTCTTGTTGAAGAGCGGCAAAACGTTGACTGGCATGATGTCAGCCAGCTCCGCAGAAGTTCTGGCGATTGTTTCCAGCACCGGGATCCGCCAGGAATTCCCTCGTGCGGAAATCGAAACCATCGTCAATCAAAAGATCTCCAACATGCCCGAAGGCTTACTTGAAACACTGACTCGTGATGAAATTATTGCCCTGATCGCATGGTTGTCATCCGTCGATGGAGTTCCTCGCCCACACACCGATGAAGGTCCTTGAGTATGGCAAAACCCATTCAATCCCTCAAAAAAGCTGCAGGCAAAGCAGATGCAGCGGCATTTTTTGCCGCTGAAAATTGGAATGCCTTTGCACTGAACGACACCTGGGTATTGGTGTGTTCACATTCGGCTGAAACCGCTGTTGTGCGGTGTCGGCGTTCGTCGTAAAAGACGGACATGAATGCTGCATTGATCCAGAGTTGTCGCCGTCCATCGGCCATGAAAACGGCGATTGCTTTCGCGATGATTTTCATGGCAGGCGCGCTTGTCACGGTCTCAACAACATTTGGCGATGACACCAGTCCTGCTCATAAAAACTCAAGCGATGCTGTGCAGTCATCGGACCAATTCTCTGGGTTTGCTGAGACATTAATTGGCCCGCCGGGATTTCTGCGGACTGCCCCGATTGAAATTCCTGGCTGGCAACTTCCGACAATCTTTAATCGCGTGGAACTTCAGTCGCCAAAACAAGAAACGCCCAGGATCAAGCAAGTTTCGTTTGATTCCAATGTCACATTTCTAAAGGCCAGAAATTCCGGTGTGACACCGATTGCGGCGGCCACGGATGAAGAAACAAAACCACGCGCTGCCAATGAACCACCAGTGCCGGCACCGGACGATACGCAGAAGGCCACAAATGCGGGCAACATGATGGTGATTCCTGCGCCGCAGGCGTCCAATGGGGCAGCACCAACCGCAAGAACAACTCCTCCGAACTCGCCGATTGTCACCGTCCCGGCTGAGATGCCAACTGCTGATGTGACACCAGCAGAGTCTCCGACGAATGCAGTCGCCGCGCCCGCGATCACAGTGGAAATCATCGCAGCTCAACGTGCTGCGGCTGACCTGACACCAGAGCTGACTGAAGACGCTAAGACTCAACTGAACAATAGTTTTCAGATCGCAACCGACGCAATCACGCAAAAGACAGAGATTGATAAGAAAATTGTCGATCTGAAGGTAGAAAAAGACACTGGGCCTGTGAAGATCGCCGAGTACCGAGCGACGCTGAGTCAACCGCCGCCAAAGGCAGAACCGGAGTATCCTCCTGGAGCAACAGTTGCGGAGTTAGATCAACTGCGTCTGGCTGATGACGAGAAGGCAGCGGATGCGAAACGCAATCTTGATGCGTGGGATGCGAAAACGAAAATTCGCACGGAACGAAAACCGCAGATGCCTGCGTTGATCGAAACCACTCGCAAGCAACTTGAAGATGCAGAAAAAGAGCTGCTGGTCGCCCCGCCAGAAGGAGAACTCCCCGTCCTGAGCGCTGCACGTCGTCTGGCGCAGGAATCGGAAGTTTTGCTTCGCCAATCACAGCTTGAATTGTATCGCATTGAACAGGTTCGATATGAAGCACTCAACGAACTGTTTCCCTTGCAGCGTGACGGGCTGACACGCGCGAAAAATTCTGCAGACAAACGCATTGAACTCTGGAAGACCATACTGGCCGATGCACGCCGTGATGAAAGTGCCAGGCAGGCTCAGGAGGCGCGCGAAAAACTCCGCAGTGCGCACCCGACCCTGCGTGATCTTGCCGAAGACAATTCTCGCCTTACTTTGCGTCGTAAATCACTTCAGGAGTTCAGGGAGACGAAAGACAAAGAATTGACAGAAGCGACTGCGACACTCGCGAGTGTCGAAGAGAAGTTCAAAAAAGTCATGGAAGCCGAGAAGCGGGCCGGCCTGACGACCGCCATCGGTCTTTTACTTCGCAGCCAGCGATCACATCTTCCTGATCCAGCCGTCTATCGCCGAAAGCAATACAGTGCGGAAGAGGATATCGTTCGATTGCAGACGGAGCAGATGCCTCTGGAAGACGAACGCAATGACCTAAGTGATATTGAATCACAAGTCGAAGCCTCGCTCAATCTGGTCTCGGCAGCCGACGTAGAAAATGGCGAACTGCGACAAATGACCGTCGAGTTGCTGACTGACCGTCGTGATTATCTGGACGACTTACTGGCTGACTACAATTCGTGCCTGTTGATGCTTGGCGAAACCGACGTCACCTGCCGTCGGCTGGAAACTACGATCGGCGAGTACGAAAGTTATATCGATGAACGCGTCCTTTGGATTCGCAGCGCACCGGCAGTCGATACTGGCCTTGTCAAAAAAACGCTGACAGCGATAGAGGATTTTCTTTCTCATCGGCAATGGCCGACAGTTTGGAAATTCGTCGTCCGCGACGCTCAAACTTACTGGCCTCTCTATGGACTATTTCTCACGGGATTCCTGGCAATCGCAGTGTCAAATCGACGTATGCGGCGTGCTGTGGCGAACATGGGAGAAGACGCCCAAAAGCAAATGGGCTCCGGTATCCCATTGATGCTGATGGCAACCGGTCTGACGATCGTCATGGCCGCCGCATGGCCGCTGGCTTTATGGTTTGTGGGTTGGCGATTGTCGTTTGCTGACCTGAATCTTGCATCAGCTCTAAGTGTGGCTTTCATGATCTGCGCGGCGGCATTGTGGCTTGTTGATTCGTTTCGGAAGCTGTGTCGTCGACGCGGTGTGGCAGAATCATTCCTGGACTGGCCGCAACCGATTGTGCGCAGTCTGCATGCCAATCTCTTGCTCTATGTCGCTGGCGGCATACCGCTGAGTTTCATAGTTGGCGTTGCCAGCACGCTGGATGAAGGCACAAGCGCGGATTCAGTCGGGCGACTGGCGTTTATAAGTTTTTGCCTGTTGTTGGCAGTCATGCTGCGAAGAATTGTGCGTCCTTCCGGAGCGGTGATTGGCGATTTACTTCGATCCAATCCGAACTCTATGATGTATCGCCTGCGATGGGTTTGGTATCCGTTTGCGGTCGGATCGCCCATGTGTCTCGCTGTCCTGGCACTCATGGGATACCAGTACACCGCAGAACAATTAATGATTCGACTGCAACTGACACTTGTGCTTTCCATCGTGCTGGCCATTACTTACACCATGGTGATGCAATGGATGCTGGCCGCGAAACGCAGTCTGGCAATGAAGCAAGCTCGCGCGCGGCGAGCTGCAGCGGTTGCTGCGGCTCAAAGAGAAACTGAGGAAGACGGAAGTACAACAGGTCCTATTCCAGCATTCGAACCGCCACAAATGGACCTGTCGCTGCTGAATCAGCAAATGTTACGTTTAGTTCGTGGCACAGCCTGCATCTTGTTTCTGACGATGGGGTGGGCAATTTGGGGACAGGTGTTGCCAGCTCTGCAAGTCTTCAGCAGAATTGAACTGTGGTCGGTTGTTGTAGAAACAACACAACAGGCGAGTGAAAACGCTGACGTCACCGCCGTCGTCGGGAAACTGACGCGGGGCATACCCATAACTTTGGGAAATCTGCTGTCTGCGCTTCTGATCTTCACGGTCGCCATACTTGCGAGTCGTAATCTGCCCGGCCTATTGGAACTGGCGATCCTGCAGCGGTTGCCAATGGATCACGGCGGGCGCAATGCGATTACAACTTTATGTCGCTATATGTTTATTTTTGTTGGCAGCATTATCGCCTGCAACTTAGTCGGTATCGCCTGGGGCAGTGTGCAATGGCTGGTGGCTGCGTTGACCGTGGGCCTGGGCTTTGGTCTGCAGGAAATTTTTGCCAACTTTGTGTCGGGGCTGATCATCCTGTTTGAACGCCCCGTGCGTATCGGAGATGTCGTAACGATCGATGGCGTGACAGGTGCTGTCTCACGCATCCAGATTCGCGCTACAACCATTACCGATTGGGATCGAAAAGAATACATCGTACCGAACAAAGAATTTGTCACGGGAAAGATTCTTAACTGGACCTTGTCCGACAAAACGAATCGTATCGTCGTCAAAGTCGGTGTTGCGTATGGAACTGATACCGAAACGGCAATCGCGATGTTGCAGCAGATCGCAGAAGAGCACCCGTTGATTCTCTCCGAGCCCGTTCCTGTCGTTAGTTTTGAGGGTTTTGGCGACAGTAGTTTGGATCTCGTGCTTCGCTGCTTCCTGCCAAATCTGGACAATCGGTTGAAGGTTGTGACGCAATTGCATGTCACGATTGACCGTCGATTCAAAGACGCCGGTATTGAAATTGCATTTCCGCAGCGTGATTTGCATATTCGGACGATGCCTCCGCAATTCAACCTCGGGGAAAAAACGCCGAAGTTGCCGGCAGAAACCAACGAGCCGCCGCAAACGAATGTACAGCAAGCGCGGCGTTCAGCGTAATGACTAAAAACGTGAGCCTCCGGTTTTTGACTGACGTAGCGCAGTTTGAACGCCGGCAAGCCTCAGGTCGTGTGCCGTCCGAATCCTCTCATTGAGCCCACAAGGTTCGCAGAAATCGCCCCACGAGCAAAAAAAATGGCAGAAAAACACTGAAATCTTGTGGGAGTCCGGAATTGCGGCAGTCTGCAAGATCGGACGGGTTTACATAAATTCGCAAACCCGATATATCTTCCGCACGATTCGTGGACCGGAGCGCAGCCTGTAATGGAGCAGGCAACCGGAAGAGTACCTCGAAGGACTGGCCGTGGATAGGAATTCCACTGTCGGTGTTTTGTTTCGCCGGAGGAAAACATCAGTGTCGATTGAAGAAAAAGTGATTGGTATCGTGAGCGACCAACTGGACGTTCCGAAAGAAGAAATTACCCGCGACAGTTCGTTTGTCGATGATCTTAAAGCTGACTCTCTGGACATCGTGGAACTCGTGATGGCTCTGGAAGACGAATTCGACGTCAAGATTCCAGACGAAGATTATGACAAGATCAAGACTGTCGGTAATGCGATTACTTACATCGAAGGCAAGTCCTGATTTTGTGTGTTTGTCAGCTTCATCTGAATTGCTGACCCGCTGAGAATTATTTCTGCACAGCACGGCGTTCTGCGCCGTGCTGTCAGAATTTTTTTGCGTGAGTCCGGCCTGAAGTTTTTGCTGAGGTAGTTGTGAGTGCTTTTTTCGTCGCGAGCTAAACAATGTCACGTCGTCGAGTTGTAGTGACGGGTCTCGGGGTCGTCACTCCGCTTGGCTGCGATCTGGACGACGTTTGGGATGCTGTGTGTGCCGGGCAAAGTGGCGTCGGCCCGATTCAACGCTTCGATTGCCGAGACTTCAAAGTTCGGTTCGGCGGCGAAATTCGAAATTTCAAGGCCAGCGATCACATCCAGTTCGATGCCAAAGACGAACGGCGTATTGATCGCTTCAGCCAATTTGCACTGATTGCTGCGGATAAGGCCATCCGCCAGTCAGGCATCGATTTCACAACCGGCGATTCGTATCGTTACGGAGTGCTGGTAGGCAGCGGTATCGGTGGTCTGGATGAAATTGAATCACAGCATTCGATGCTGTTTGATCGCGGCCCGGATCGCATCTCGCCGTTCATGATTCCTAAATTGATCATCAACGCCGCCAGTGGCAATATTTCAGTCCGTTGGGGACTTCGCGGTCCAAACACCGCAGTTTGCACGGCCTGTGCATCAGGCACAAACGCGATCGGTGATGCGTATCGAATCATTCAAATGGGTGTCGCAGATTTGATGGTGGCCGGAGGAACCGAAGCGGGCCTCACACCTATGGGAATCGCTGGATTTGCCAGAACGGGTGCTCTGTCAACACGCAATGACGCACCGCAACAGGCCAGTCGCCCGTTCGATCGCGACCGCGACGGATTTGTCCTTTCCGAAGGTGCCGGGATTCTGGTGCTTGAAGAACGTGACTTCGCCTTAAAACGTGGCGCAACAATTTTGGGTGAAGTCCGGGGCTATGGTCAGTCAGCCGACGCGACTCACCTGACTGCACCTGACCCAAAAGGCGCGGGAGCCGCGTATGCAATGAACGCCGCGTTGCGAGACGCTGGCTTGCGACCGGACGAAATGGACTACATCAACGCGCACGGAACCAGTACACCGCTGGGCGATATTGCTGAAACAAATGCCATTCGCGCAGTGTTTGGCAGCCATGCCGATGCGCTGGCAGTATCCAGTACCAAAAGTCAGCTTGGACATCTGCTGGGCGCGTCGGGAGGAGTCGAATCAGCGTTCTGCATTGCCGCCATGCAGCGTCAGATCGCTCCACCGACAATCAATCTTGAAGAAGCGGACGAAGAATGTGATCTGGACTATGTGCCTGATAAGCCCCGCAACATGCGAATACGCACGACCATGAAGAACAGTTTCGGTTTCGGCGGACACAATGCCTGTTTGATCTTTGGCGAGGCATAACGAAGATGCTGGAAGTCGATTCACGTATTCAGATCCCGGACTCAGAATTCACGTTTGCGTTTTCACGCAGCGGCGGTCCGGGCGGCCAGAATGTCAATAAAGTTTGTTCCAAGGCATTGATGACGTGGGACGTAACGCAATCACCATCAATACCGCAGGACATTCGTGAAAGATTTCTGTTGCGTTATCGTCGCCGGATTACGAAAGAAGGCGTGCTGCAAATCACCAGCCAGCGATACCGTGATCAGGGCCGAAACACTCAGGACTGCCTGAATAAACTCGTCGAATTATTACTGAGCGTTGCGATCGCTCCGACTAAGCGAAAACCCACGGCTCCATCACGCGGCGCGAAACAGCGTCGTCTGCAGGACAAGCACGTGCGATCCGACAAGAAGCAGGGCCGGCGTCGCCCGAGTTTGGGGGACTGACGTTTGTAACCACGGTTGGCGTCTCGTTTGGTCCAGCCTCTTCCGTCGTGAAACTCTGTGGCCGAAGTGGCGTTGGCCAACTGCCAGTGGCGCCCGGTTAGATAACGACGATCTCAGTGGTTTCGCTCATGGACTATTCATGTTGTTCACGAAGCGGGAAATCATTTGATGTTCACTCAGTTCGCTGCGTTGCGCCAGTAGGGTATTCATCAGCGTGAGCGGAAAACTTGGCAGCTCAGTGCTGATTCCACAGACTTCGTAGGTGTCTCCGCGGAGTCGATGCACAATCACTTGTTCTCCGTCGAAACACCACACTTCGCCGACTCCGAGTCCGGCGAAGACCCGCATCTTCAGACTCGAACTGCGGCTGATGTCCACTTCGATTACCAAATCCGGCGGCGCGTGAATCTCCATATCGACATGGCTGATCCCGTGCATGGTTGCCGCGTGAGAAATGTAGTAGCTCTCATCCGCCTCGAACCCTCGCTGTTTGCGTTCGCGTTTGAACGTTGTTGATTTCGCACTGTGAATTTCGACCTGGTGATGAAACGTGAACATTTCGATCATGCGTCCTATGAGACGGCTGACGTTTTCGTGCAAATAGGATGGTGACATGATTTCCAGTTCTCCTTGATCGTAGGTCAGCCGGCCGCGCGGACAATCTGCATTCTCGCACAGATCAACGTAGGTCTGCCATGAAACGTTGCCGAGCGTCACACGCTGTTCCGCGCCTTCAACAGGAGTAGCGATTACCATTTGTATTATCCTTTTGCTGTAAAAAGGGCTGTATTCTCCAGCACTATAACGCGGACACCCAGCATCCACATCACTATTCGCCAGGAGCGCACCAGTTACGGGCTGGATAGGCAAATAAATTGTCAATGATACAGTCAACGGCCCCCTGCTGGCTTGCCCAGCAGGAGCAAAAGATTTGAAATTATCAGGAGGAGACGAAAACGCCACCGCCCCGGTTGGCTTGTCCAACCGGATCGGATAGTTTCACTTTCGCCCAGGAGGCTACTATGACTTCGACTCAGCTCCGTCATATCCGGGCATCCTCCAGCAACCATGTGGAACAGCCTGCGAAACGAAGCCTGCAAACGTGAACGAGGATCTGGTAAAGATGATTACTAACCATGTACTCGCAGCGTTGGGCAAGGCATAAAGGTAGGTCCCGCTTGCCGAGCGGACTTTCGCCGAAAGGCGAAGCGTGTGGGTTACCGCATTGTGTGATCATTAAAGTGTACCGTGATCTCCGGCGACCTGATTTTGAAATGGCAGCACCTCTGGTGGCAAGTCGAATAGTCCTGCCCGGCAGGCAGGACCTACAGAAGAAGTCAGTTCCCTGATGAGCGGCGCGTATGGACTGGAAGACGTGTGTCTGTCTGTTCCAACCGTGGTCGGTCGAACGGGTGTGAAGAGCCACATCGAAATCGATCTGTGGTCCAAAGAAAAGACGGCCCTTGTTCAGAGCGGCAGCGGGCTGAAGGAAACGATTGCTCAAGTGTTGAAAGGATAACGGGCGAGCGGCGTGGCGTCAGCCCGCCGGTACATCCGAGATTTCTGGTGGTCAAGGCAACCTGTAGGTGTATTTGACTTCAGGAATTGCAAAATGTTGACTATTGCCATTCCGCTGGACGCGGTGACCAATCCCGATTGCCTAGGAAATCAGAGACGCACTGACTCAAACTCAGACGACACGTATTCCAAAGAGCGGATTCACCGGCATCGTTGGCAGATGCAGTCTTTACGAATTCATTGAATGAACCCGCGAACCGATCCATCAGGCGCCCCGCGAGTATTTTGGACAGGCTATAGCTGAGCTCCTGTCGATCATCCGGCGCGGAGAACGATGTTCCAATCCAGAAATCCTGAATGGTATCTTCGTTCCAGCACATCTGATGTTTCTTCGCGAGTTCTTTGGTCATTTCCTCACGATGGGCTCCTGCCACTTCCTGTTCAGCAAGCTGAGTGACACCTTCGTTCAGCCAAAGCGGCAAATCAAGATGTCGCAACAGACTATGTGTTAATTCGTGAGCAATCGTTGCGTCCGGAAAAGAAATCATACCGGCAAGTACCGCTATGTGGCCGTAGTCGTCGGCAATGTACATACCACTGCTTCCGCCGAATTCTCCTTCTTCCGGATACCGATCCGAGATATAGGTGAAGTAAGTTTCAGCATCATGAAACAGCAGCACGACATGCTTTCCATAACCATCGTCGCACGCCATGTCGCCAAGTAACGCAAGGATCTTCATTCGAGCCGTTTCGCAATAGCGAATCAAACGCTCACTTTCAGGCTCGCTGCGTGAGCACAAAACCAGGAATTCCTTTGACTCCCAAATGGCATAGTCGTTCTTGAGTGTATTGGCGAGTTGGCTTAACCAATGCGCGGCAATCTCTGTCCAAAGTTCGTGCGGTTCGACACCGGTGCCAACTGTTTGAGCCCATTCAAAGATATTGGGCCAGTTTGGGCGCGGCAATCCGTCCCGGATTTCAAAGCCACCTTCGATGTGGGAAATGCGAAATGGTTCTGCAGCCATTTTTTGAAACTCCGGGACGGGAAGAATAGCCCGTCGGATTGGCACGAGACTGACTGGAATAAGCTTCCAGCCGACGACGTGAACTGTACAGACTCAATATAAAAACAGAATCAATATAAAACCAAAAGACCGCTCGCCGTGGCGACGCCTAAAACGCCCGAGCTATATTCCCGACACCGTCATCGGCGTAGGGCAGCCACAATAGCGCGATACGATCAACGGCCGTGTCTGTTTTACGAGGTGAGACTTCCAGGCTGCCGAACTTCATCAGGTCCGTGTCGAGCGAATCTGCGATCTGTTGGACTTCCGTTTCAACAGTCATGTTGAGTTCTTCACGTTCCTGCAACAACGCGGCGTATTGTTCCTCCGCCGCACGGACGTCGCCAGCTTCTGAGGCAATTGCCGAAGCAGACTTAATCGCGCTGCCGGCGCGGGAAATGTTCGTCGCGCTCGCCAGCTTGCGACCGAATAACGCACCAAGGACGCTCGTGCCAAAACTGACTGCGGTAGAAAGCGTCTTCGATGACTTCTGCGCTTTCTCCTTTTCGATCTTCTGCTCAGCGCGGCGAATCTTGCCGTCAAGAGTTGAGAACTTTGTCGTGTACTTACGACGGAGTTTTTCGACAAGACGGTCACGCTCTTCACGAGCACTCATACGAAGACGGATGCGGAAATCGGATTCAGATTCGCCTGGCGAAGATGTTTGTTTCAATTCTTCGCAGGTGAAGACGGACAGTTTTCTGTCGCGGTAAAGATGATTCTTCAACGCGGTGGTCCAGCCGGTGTAGGATTTCTTTTGAGTCACTTCAGCGGGCAAATCGCGATAATCAGCCTCCGCAAATTCAGGTTCGTTCAGAATCTCTGGCAGATCAGATTCGTCCCATTCATCGGATTCCATCCACGGATCGGCGGGGACAGAATCGCCGGCCAGTCGAATCAATGTCACCGGATCCCAAAGATCAATGCTGTTCTTTGCGTCGATGAAATGTACACGCGATTGAGCCAACAGCGACGGCCGATAGACAACTCCAGTCACATGCATGTGAACGGGAAGAAAGAACTCCGGAATCCCAGGTGGCAGCACCGGCCTCGCCGGCTGGCTTGGGAGTTCAGCCTGCGGAGCGGCATATTTCTGTGAACTGGCCAAAGCAGCCGCAGCATTCGTGTTCGCCGAAACTGGATCAGACTTCTTCAGCGGAGCCATCAGGACTTCGATCTGCTGACGACTGACAGGACCACGAAGATACGACAACGCCCAGCGGCTGCGAAACACCGTCGGCGCGTTTTCGTGAACATTGTTCATCAGGAATACGCGGGTTCCGAGGCCCGCCAGAGTTTGCTCCATTGCCTGGCGATCGAACGTCGATCCAACGGAGTTCGCGGCACCTTCGAGACCTTCGAGGACTCGCATTTTGTCGCGTTCCGTTTGCAGGCGTCCGAGAAACCATGTGCCGCAATTTGACAGACCCTTATAGTCGAGGTCCACTGGATTCTGCGTCGCCAGAACAACGCCCAATCCGAACGCGCGGGCCTGTTTCAACAGCGTCAACATCGGCTGCTTCGACGGTGGATTGGCGGTGGGCGGAAAGTAGCCGAAGACTTCGTCCATATACAACAACGCGCGGAGGCTGGACGTGCCCGTCTGGCTTCGCATCCACGACAACATTTCATTCAGCAGAATCGTGACAAAGAACATGCGTTCCTGATCAGACAAATGCGCGATCGAAACAATAGCCAGGCGAGGCTTACCGCTTGGCGTATACATCAGCTTCTGGATGTCGAGCGGTTCGCCTTCCAGCCAGGCCGCGAAACTCGGCGACGCCAGCAGATTGTTCAGCGTCATCGCCAGCTTGAAGCGTTCATTCTGCGGATAGAACGATTCCAGATCGAGGAATCCGACTTTGTTGAACGGTGGAGCCTGGATTGATCGAATCAGGGCACCCATGTCGATGTTCTGACCGCTGCGCCAGAATGAATCGAAGATTGTCGACAGCAAAATGTGTTCACGGCTGTTAATGGGATCAGCATCGACCTGCAGCAAAGCCAACAATCCGGAGACCGCTGACATAATTCGTTCGCGAAAGGCCTCGGAATCATTGAGGACTTGTGCGTTCGGCGCATCGAAAGATTTCAGCACGGTAATCTGTCGCCCCGCGCTACTGGCGGGCGTGTAGATAGCAACTTCGGCATGATCGCGGAATTTTTGGATGCGCTCGCCAGATTGTCCCCAGTCGGCAAGTCCTTTTCGCCACATGTCGGCAGTTTTCTTTGCGAACTCGGGAGTCGTCATTCCGTTTCGCATGGCTTCCTGAGCGTCCACCCACGGTTCGAAGTCGGCAGGCAGCAAACCTGGAAACGTCAGCATCAGATTTCCGAGATCGCCTTTCGGATCGATGCAGATAGCCGGGATTCCATCGAGCGCGGCTTCTTCGAGCAGCGCAAGGCATAGACCCGTTTTTCCGCTGCCCGTCATGCCGACGCAGACCGCGTGCGTGGTCAGATCTTTGGATTCGTACATCAACAACTGATCGGCTGATGTGACGTTGGTTCTCAGGTCGTGTGTTCTTCCCAAATAAAACTGGCCGAGTTTTTCGTAGTCTGTCATGTTGATTTTTTAACTCGCAGTTTCAGTTCTGAGATTCCAAATTTCGAACACCGCACATCGCAGAATGGCCTCAATCGCAGAACTCTGGTCAATTGGGATCGATTAAACAACGTCGGTCCTGCGATTTCCCGAAGCAAGCCCTCAGTCATTCTTGACATGCGGCAGTCAGTTTGACACCATTCGCGATTCTCATCGCAAACATCTGCACATTTGTCAATTTGACTTACGGTTGAGTCAGTTTGATTTGGGACTGGATTCGTTGACTCTGGTCGGCGGTGAGTTCTGTGCTTAGTTTTGCAAAACGAATGCGTTTGGAAGAAGTGTCATGGCCGTACCAAAGAGAAGGCAGTCAAAGGCTCGTTCGCGGAAGCGTAACAGTCACAACACAATTAAGCCGCGTCAACTGGCGAAGTGTACTCAATGCAGTACCATGACGCCAACTCACGTCATTTGCCCAACATGTGGCTATTACATGGGTCGCACATTGGTTGACGTTGAGGAATAACGCGAATGCGGATCGCCTTAGATGCGATGGGGGGCGACTTCGCTCCTGGCCCCAATATCATTGGAGCAATTGAGGCGGTCGAGCGAAATTCGAAACTCGCAATCCTGCTGGTTGGTGATCGCGCACGGCTGGACGACGAAATCGCTAAAGTCGGACTTCTGCCATCCTCCATCCGAATCATCGAATCCGATGGTGTGGTGGGGATGGAAGAGAAGCCCACTACCGCGCTGCGTGAGAAGCCTAATTGCTCGATCGCGCGATGCTGGCAGCTCATGGCAGCCGGCGATGCTGATGCCGTTGTCAGTGCCGGAAACACTGGCGCTGTTGTCGCTGCTGGCTTGAAAACTCGTCTTTTTCTGAAGGGCGTGAAACGGCCCGGCATCGCAGTGCGATTGCCGACGGCCAAGGGTTCCTGCGTCCTCATGGACGTAGGGGCAAATCCAGCCGCGCGTGCAGAACATCTTGCTCAATATGGACTTATGGCTTCTGTGTATGCACGCGAGATCCTGGGTGCCAAGTCGCCTCGTATCGGATTGCTGAATATCGGCAGCGAAGAGGGCAAGGGGACGGATTTGTATCGAGAGACACATGCGCTGCTCGTAAATTCCCCTGTCAAGTCACACTATATTGGCAACGTCGAAGGCCGCGATGTCTACCACGGCGACGTGGATGTGATCATCTGCGGAGGCTTCGTGGGTAATGTCGTGCTGAAAGTCAGCGAGGGCATGGCCGAATTTGTCATGAAGAAAGTCAGCGCGACGTTGATGGAAGTTCTTTCCGCCGAACGTGATCTCGCGATGAAGGCTCTGGCGAAACAAATGGAACAGTTTCACTATCAGGAGTCAGGCGGGGCGCCGCTGCTTGGTATTGATGGAATTTGCATCATCTGCCACGGTTCCAGTGACAGTCGATCAATCCGCAACGCCCTCAAAATGGCAACGGAAATTGACAACCATCACATCAATGCTCAAATCACGGAACTGCTCGGCCAACAGAATACTTAGGCGAGCGACGGAAAACAGGTACGTCAGCCTTTCCAGGCTGACTCGTTCTTCTCTATGTCAGGCTGGAAAGCCTAACGTACGTTTCGGGACTTAATTTTTGACTGCACTTCCTGTGGTCCGTTACGTGAGCTAACGTCCGTTCTACGTTCCTTATTCCGCTCCCAATGCCGAGTGATTTCATGTCAAAGATTGCACTTTTCTTTCCCGGTCAAGGCGCTCAACACGTGGGCATGGGGCGAAAGATCGCCGCACAGTACCCGAAAGCTCAGGAACTCTACGAACGAGCCGAACCAATCCTTGGTTTCAATCTGGCAAAGCTGTGTTTTGAGGGACCTGCTGCTGAACTTGATTCAACTGTCATCAGCCAGCCAGCTCTGTTTGTTTCAAGCCTGGCGGCGTTGGAAAAGCTGCGAGCGGATTCGCCGGAAATTGTTCTCGGATGCGAAATCGCTGCGGGGCTGAGTCTTGGTGAATACACAGCACTCGTCTTCGCCAGCGCGATGTCATTCGAAGACGGGCTGCGTGTCGTCAAGCGTCGTGGTGAAGCGATGCAAGCCGCAGCCGATGCGACGCCATCCGGAATGGTCAGCATTCTGTTGCTCGAACGCGCGCAGGTGGAACAAATCTGTCAGGAAGCCTCGGGCCACGGTTCGATCCAAATTGCAAACTACCTGTGCCCTGGGAATCTCGTCGTCAGCGGCGACAACGCAGCCTGCGAACGAGCTGCCGAACTCGCGGTTGCGGCCGGCGGTCGAGCGATCCCGCTGGCGGTTGCCGGAGCATTCCATACCAATATCATGTGCCCTGCAGATGTTGCCTTGGCGGAAGTTCTGGGCGAAGTAGAGATCCGCACACCGGAAATCCCAGTTGTTTCGAACGTGGATGCTCAAACCCATTCTGACCCGGAAGAGATTCGCCAGCTATTGATTCGTCAAGTTGTCAATCCTGTGCGTTGGGAAGATTCGATCAATTTGATGCTGAGCGAAGGTTGTACGGATTTCTACGAAGTGGGTCCCGGCAAAGTTCTCAAGGGACTTTTGAAACGAATCAGCCGCAAAACAGCCTGTACGACGATCAACGATTCGTTCGACGAAACCGGCGGAATGTGAACTGTGTATCGATTCTGCACCAGTTGTGGTAGACTACCGTTTCCACAAGCCGTTTGAACGGTTCATGCGGAACCGATCAGGTTCTGCGGTCCGATTCGTAACCAAGCTTCTGAATATCAATCGGAGTTTACGATCGCAAAGAATCAGAACACCTACGCCAAGCGTCAACGAGAACAAGAGAAGAAACAACGTGCCAACGATAAGCGTGCGAAGCGCGATCGCAAGAAAGGCATTGAAAGTACGGCAGCTCCGTTTCACCGGTTCTTTACACGCCCTGATAATCCGGGCGATGACGACTGACAGTACAAACAGCTACTGCTGATGTGAAACAAAAAACAGGACGGGCCAAATGACCCGTCCTGTAGCATTCACTGGGGCAATTATTTTGGTTCAGCCGGGGCCTCAGATTTGGGCTCTTCAGTGGCTGGTTCTGGCGAAGCATCTGATTTAGGTTCTGGCGCTTCGTCAGCAGGCGTCTTCGCAGGTTCTACGGGAGCGTCGGTCGATGCTGCATCAGATTTTGCGTCTTCCATGGCCGGACGATCACCGCCACCACCTTTTCGATCACCACCTTCGCGTCTGCCTTCTCCGCCCATCCCTTGTCCCCCGTCAGGCATACCTGGCATACCCATCGGTGGTGCTGCGACTGGTGCATTTGGATCATCTGGACGAGGCTCAGGTTCACCTTCCGTCGAGGTATAGAAGCTGATGGCATTTGCAGGCTCGGAATGATCCGCCGTCATGAAGACTTCTGGATGCCCTTCGCCCATCAAAGGTCGCAGAAGACTGTACCAGTAGAAATGATGAATGTCTTCAAAATCACCCGGCTTGACGGCTGACTTCGAAGGGAAAGCGGTCAGCATCCCGCTTGCAGTTTCGAACGTGATATTTTTAAAGAGATTGTTCTCTGAAACCTCTTTTTTATTGAAGGCTTTCAAGGTCATAAAATGCCCGAGCCCAGCCCGCAGTTCAATCACGCAGACGACTAGAACAACAACGAGCAATACTAAGGATACCAGCGTTCGCGTCCCGGAAACTTTGGGACCATTCGACGCATTTCCAGTACTTACCTTGGCAGGTGGGGCATCAGCCATAAGTCTACTCCAATGATTCTCTGAGGTGAAACGAAACCGCGTCTTTTGAATGCGCACGGAAATGACAGGAACAAACACTAAAATACGCAGAATCCAATCCGTTGTCACTCCACGAGAGACAAAGACTTGAGGAATCTGGCGGCATTTCGTCGCAACTCCAGAAAACCCGGCAAACGCAACGTCGCTTCAAACCAAACAAACTTTAGATCCACGACTTGCAAATAGACGGGCTCTCCGGCGACAATCAGGGTCCCATGCCTGCGTCCTGCATGTTGTCGTTGCACGGAGTTGATCAATGACTGGAACCGTCCTGGAACGAAGCCTGCGCAACGTGATTGCGCGGTTGCAGAAGTTACGAATCCTCCGAAGTCAAACGGCATGCTGGCTTCTGTTGCTGGTGCCAGCCATTCTTGTGACGTTATGGCTTCCCGGCACGATGGGATACATCGGTCCCGAATTGCCAGTGTTGTTCGGTGCAACGATCCTTGGCACAATTTTGTCGCGAATACTGACGAAAAAACCGTCGGTAAACGATGCTGCGAGACTCGTGGAACAGACGCATCCTGAACTGAACGATGCCGTTCTGACCGCCGTACAGATCGCTCAACATCCTGGCAAACGTCCTTCAGTACTTGCTGCGATGGCCGTGCAGGAAGCGGACCAGCTTGCACGACAACGCGACTGGTCACATGCAGTCTCGGGCGGCAAACTGGCAAAGTGGACATTGCTTAGTTTTCTCTCATTCGTTGTCATGGTTTCGAGCGTGATGGCCGCCAGTCGGTACGGTCGAGATCTCATCAAGCCTGCTCAAAATGCTGGTGCGACATCACAAAAAGAAGACGCTCTACCAATCACGGAATTGGTGATCGAACCCGGTAACATTGAGATCGAACGTGGTTCTGCGTTGACTGTGGTCGCAAAGTTTCCTGCTGTTGTACCGACAAACGCCGTGCTGGAGTTTCTGGATTCGCAGCGAAATAAACGTCAGCTTGTGATGAACGAAACCGTGGACGCTGGTGTCTTCGCAGCTCGCATGGAAGAAATTACAAGCGATGGTACGTATCGAGTGATCTATTACGACGCCGAAACACGTAGCGACCAACCGGAAGAGTCTGCTGAGTTCAGCGTTACGACATACGTGCGTCCCAAGCTGCAACAAGTCGATGCTGTCGTGACACCTCCTGCATGGGCTGGCAGGCCGCAGGAGACAATCGAAGATGTGATGCGAATGACGGTCACCGAAGGCTCAACTGTGCAATTGAAGTTGCGGCTCAACAAGCCCGTCGCAATCGCCGCGTTGCAACCAAAGGACGGACCAGCGATCGTATTGTCGCCCAATGCTGAAGATTCGAGTCTTTTCGAAACAACATTGGTCGTGATGGACAGCAATGCGTGGATCGTTCAATTAGAGGACTCTGAAGGTAGAACTCCGAAGGATGAAGAGCAGATTTCGATCAAGGTGAGCCGCAACCAGCAACCCCGGATCAAAGTCACTTTTCCCGGCAAAGACACAAACGTTTCTCCGTTGCAGGAGTTTCTGATCGAAGCGATGATCAGTGACGATTTCGGCATCACGGCTTTTGGCGTTGAGTATTCATTGTCTGGCGGGGAACTCAAAGATGTCGCATTAAATAAAGCGCCTTCCGACGATTCAACGCTATTGCTGAGCACTGTGTTGCTGAACACCACGATTTCGCACGAAATCATATTGGAAGATCTCAAAGCAGCACCGGATGATCTGGTGACGTATACATTCTGGGCAAACGACATCGGTCCAGACGGACACGAACGCCGCAGCTACAGCGACATTATGTTTGCGGAAGTGCGACGCTTTGAAGAAATCTTTCGCGAGTCGCAGCAACAACAAAGTCAGCAGCAACAGCAACAACAAAACCAGCAGCAGCAAGGCAGTGCGGTAGATGGCGTTTTGAAGCTGCAGAAGGAAATCATCTCAGCGACCTGGAATACCATTCGTGCCGAGGGAGAAAAACGGAAGGATGGTTCGTTCACAACGGACGTGGGTGTGATTTCAGAATCACAACGCCAGGCGATTGAGCAGCTTGAAACATCAATGGAAGAAATGGCGGATGATCCGAAGCTCAATGCTCTCGGCGACCGTGCGAAGGAAGAAATGACGGCGGCTTATGAGAAGCTGGAAGAGGTGAAGGCGGGCAAAGAAGAAGCTCGATTGGCTGAAGCCATGTCGATTGAACAATCAATCGTGCAGACACTGTTAAAGATGCGTGCGGCGGAGTTTCAAATTCAGCAGCAACAGCAGGGCGGAGGTGGCGGCGGAGGCGGTGGCAGTGCTTCTCAACAGCAGATGCAGCAACTGGAACTCGACAACGAACGCAATCGCTATGAAACCGAACAACAGGCTCAAGAGCAGCAGGAGCAATCTCAACAGCAACGCGAACAGGTCCAGGTTCTGAACCGTCTGAAAGAACTCGCGCGCCGACAGCAAATGGTGAACGAGCGACTTAAGCAGCTTGAATCTGAATTGCGAGCTGCGACAACCGAGAAAGAAAAAGAAGAAATCGAACGTGAGCTGAAACGCCTTCGCGACGAACAACGCGAAATGCTGCGTGACGTGGATGAGTTGAGCGAACGCATGGAGCAGGCAGGGAGTCAACAGCAGTCCTCTGAGCAAAAGTCTGCCCAGCAACAGCAAGAGCAGCAAGAAAAGCAGCAGCAAATGCAACAGCAGATGGAGCAGGCTCGCGAAAATGTGCAGCAAGCTTCACGAGCAATGGATGCAGGAAATCTTGCCGAAGCAATTTCTGAGGGGACTCGGGCCGAACGAGAATTCGAAGAACTGAAGGAGGATTTCCGCGATCAAACTTCTTCACAGTTCGACGATGCCGTACGTGATTTGCGTGACCAGGCTCGGGAACTCAGTGATGAACAGAAGACGCTGGCTCAAAAACTGTCTGGCAATGATCCAGAGGGCGAACAGACAAAGCAACCTTCGCTTCGACCTGATCGTAATCGTGAGCAGCTTCAAAAGGATGTTGCCAAACAACGTGACCGACTGAATCAAGTGGTTGATCAGACGAAGCAGATGATCGAGCAAGCGGAAGAGACTGAGCCGCTGCTATCGAACAAGTTATATGACACTCTGCGTGATCTGAAAGACACAAATGCAGACGAAGCATTGCAGGCGACTGAGTTATTAACCAGTCGTGGCATGTGGTCCCAATCGCAGCAGGCAGAACAAGCCGCTCGCCAGGGGATCGAGCAACTCAAGGAAGGAATTGAGAAGGCCGCCGACGCAGTCCTTGGCAGCGAAGTCGAATCGCTCCGCCGTGCTCAATCGCAACTGCAGGACGCAACCGATAAATTGGCGAACGAAGTTCAAAACGCAACGGGTGAAAAACCCGGCGAGCGGGGCGGCGTCAGCCCCCCGGTACAAAACCAAACACCGCACAAAAACCAACAACCCGGCCAAGGCCAACAACAAAACGCTGGCGGACAGAATGGTTCCTCCACTCAGCAATCATCTTCTCTGCTCGGCGGAGGCCGTGAGGGCAACAGCCCTCGCGGTGCAGCAAATGCCGCTCGTCCATTGACTGGCAGCAACGAGTTCACAGAATGGTCCGACCAACTGCGAGATATCGAAGAAATGCTCGACGACCCGGATCTGCGGAATCGAGTGGCTCAGGTACGTGACCGTGCGAAGGCGATCCGAGCAGATTTTAAGCGACACGGCGAACAGCCGCAGTGGGATCTCGTTAAGTCGCAACTGTTGGGTGAAATGCAGTCGCTTCAAAAACGCATTGCTGAAGAACTCGCCAAACGCGATTCTGATCGTGCAATGGTGCCCATCGACCGTGAACCAGTACCGGAAGAATTTGATTCTCTCGTGCAGAAATACTACGAACTGCTTGGGCGAGAACGAGACAACCAATGACCGCCGCTGCCGACTTAATGAATCCCAATGTCGTCATGGCCATTCGTTCGCTCGAGATGCGTGCAAAGCTGGTTGTGGATGGATTTCGGACCGGTCTCAACAAAAGTCCGCGCCACGGGTTCTCTGTTGAATTCTCGGAGTATCGTCCTTACACGCAAGGCGATGATCCTCGATTTATCGACTGGAAATTATACGCTCGCACGGATCGCAGCTTTATCCGCCTGTTCGAAGATGAAACCAATCTGCGATGTTACATCGCATTGGACATCAGTCGTTCGATGTCTTTTGCTTCTGCAGAGTACTCAAAACACGACTATGCTCGAACAATGGCAGCGTCGCTGGCCTGGCTGCTCAACCGACAGGGCGATGCCGTTGGGTTAACACTGTTCGACGAACACGTGCAATCTGTCGTGCCGGCTCGCTACCGTCCCGGCCAGTTGCGACGTTTGTTTGTGACACTTGAGCAACCTCCTACAGGAACTGATACTCAGCCAGCCGTCGCGATGGAAGACCTGGCTCAACGCCTTCGCAAACGAGGTCTGGTGGTTTTGATATCAGACATGATGGCACCGATTGATCAGATCACGAAGGGCCTGCAATTGTTGCGAGGCTGTCTGCATGATCTGGTTGTCTTTCAGGTACTCGATCCTGCCGAGAAAAATCTTGCGTTCGATGGGCCAAAACTGTTTGAAGATTTGGAAAGCGGGCAGAAGATTTACAGCGATCCGGAAACTGTCCGATCTACGTATCTGAAAAAACTGTCGGCTCATAATCGAGCGGTACAGACAGCCTGTGAATCCGTCGGCGCTGCGTTCCGCCAGATTACGACGGATGAGCCGCTGGAGCTGGCGTTAGCAGAATTTCTACAGGCACGACGTCAGCGACGTTCCTGATTCCGCGCGATTCGCGATTATCGTAGCCATCACTCTCCGAGTGATGAATGCCACGGGCCGCGTTTTGCGGCCTTCGTCACTCGGAGAGGTTGAGAAAAAATCAAAAAGCACGCATTTTGACCTGGGTTTGGTGGTTGGCATGCGCTAAAGAGTGTCTCATGAAAACCACAAACTCGTCAAGCGTCCCTGACCCCGCTTCCACTTCGGATACATCACCCGACGAGGCGCGTTTCAAGCGTGCCAATCGGCGTCAGGTCGAAATGATCACGTTATCGTTGAACCAGCGACTAGACGTCGATCACCCTGTGCGAGCCGTCTGGGCCTTTGTCGAAGGGCTTGATTTGTCAGAGCTGTATTCCAAGATCAAGGCCGTGAAAGGCAAGCCAGGAGCGGGGGCAATCGATCCTCGAATTCTGTTTGCGTTGTGGATTTACGCCACGATTCGAGGCATCGGAAGCGGGCGACGGATCGACGAACTGTGCCATCCTCAGCAGGGTGAAACCGCCTATCAATGGATCTGCGGCGGAGTCCCCGTCAACTATCACACCATCAACGATTTCCGCACGGCTCATCCCGAATGCCTTGACCGATGTCTCACAGAATCGGTTGCTGTGCTGATGAACGAAGGGCTTGTTTCGCTGGATAGAATTGCTCAGGACGGCATGCGAGTCCGTGCCGATGCCAGCGGAAAATCGTTTCACCGCGAACCCACACTGGAAACGTGTCTGGCAGAAGCAGAAGAACAGGTCAGGCTGTTGCGAGACGAATCCAACAACGATTCTTCAGGCAGCACTCGTCGTGAGAAAACGGCGAAAGAACGCCATGCCAGCGAACGCAAGGAACGCATTCAAAGTGCGCTCGGACAGATTCGGGATGTTCGCGATAAGGCCGAGAAGCGTAAAAAGGGAGACGGTGAGAAGGCTCGCTGTTCGACGACGGACCCTGACGCGCGGCGGATGAAAATGGCCGACGGCGGGTTTCGTCCGGCGTTTAATGTGCAATTTGCGACGACTGCCGATTCGCGAGTCGTTGTTGGCGTCGAGGTGACCAACAGTGGATCGGACAGAGGTCTCGTTGGTCCCATGCTCGATCAGGTTGAAGAACGATTTGGAGTTCGTCCCCGCGAAGCTCTGGTGGACGGCGGCTTCGTTTCTGTAGACGACATTACGGAAGTGGAACAACAGGGGACGACGATCTTCGCTCCGATCAAAGAGGCGAAGAAGAAACGCGACAAAGGACTTGATCCATTCGCTCGCGTGAAGGGTGATACGGACGAGATCGCCGCATGGCGTGCTCGCATGGGAACGGTGGAAGCTCAGGACATTTATCAGGACCGGCCGGGGATTGCTGAGTTTTCCAACGCCGGTTGTCGGAATCGAGGTCTGCATCAGTTCGCAGTTCGCGGGCTCGAAAAAGTGAAGTGTGAAGTCCTGTGGCAGGTTCTGGCAGGTGTGTTTCAGCGCGGCCGGAATCTTCGAAAACTGGCGGCCGAGGGTGTGGTTGGCGGCTAAGGGAAATTACTGAACCGTAAAACCGTGCAAATGTTGGAAAAAGAAAGGAATGAAACGGCGAATTCAATAGCGAGGAAGTAATTTTCTTCACGAATTCGCATTGTGTCCATGCTTATGAAACCGGCAGGAACTTCACCACCGAGCTGCGTCAGAAAAAATTGACTCGCTCGTAACGCCATCATTCCAGAAACTTCAATTTCTTCACAGCCTCGGAGAGTGATGCCAACTATCACCGCAAATCGACTGCCATTGGGCCATCGCCGGGGGTTTGGCGGTAAACGAATTGATGTCTGCGGTGCAGGAATAATCGGAATAATCGTTAAATCTTCTC
>Ga0105054_10000468_pt1 | contig 63140 bp, 54 predicted proteins | sample BON02_FD_78091 | JGI IMG/M metagenome (GOLD analysis project Ga0105054, IMG submission 78091) | Freshwater microbial communities from Lake Bonney liftoff mats and glacier meltwater in Antarctica - BON-02 (megahit assembly) | ecosystem: Environmental > Aquatic > Freshwater > Ice > Glacier...
ATCGAGGTACCAGAGGCAATACTCCGTATATTGTTCCTCGTTCATTCCGGCTGGAATTCGCTCGCTGTAGGGGTAGGGTGCCTTGATCACGCCTCCACCCCAAGCCTCCAGATAGGTGCTGTAATTGCCATCCAAACCACTGAGGATTTTCGTACCTATGCTCATGCCGTGGTAGGAAGAGCTGAATGTGATGATGTAACGCCGTTTGGTGTGCGTGAGCGCCAGGTGCACAGCCGCTTCGGCCGCTTCAGTGCCCGATACCTCGTAATTGGTGCGTGGCAATGCTTTGCCCGGCATTACCTCAGCGAGCATTTCGGCCAGTTCATAGCGCAGGGGGTGATCATAATGAAAGCCATAGCGCCGATTGGCTGCATCGACCGCCTCGAGTATCTCGGGATGACAGTTGCCCAGCGGGTTTGTCGCCCAACCGTTCTGAAAATCAATGTAGCGATTGCCGTCCAGGTCCCAGACGAAATCACCTTCGGCTTTGTCGATTACAATCTGACGTACCGGACGAAAGCCGCGTTTCCCTGCACGCTCCATCTCGGCATTAAATCGCAAGCCGTTGCTGAAAAGTGGAATTCCGCGTTCAAGTGCCTTGCGCGTTTTCGGGCCTGGGAAACTTTGATCCATGACGTACATCCTTTTAGTTGATACAGACCATTCTGACACAAAAAGAGACGCATACAAAAACAGACGCAGGACAAAGTCGCTATGCGTCTGTTTTTGTTTGACTTGTTTGGCTCCCCGGGTCGGATTCGAACCAACGACCTAGTGATTAACAGTCACCCGCTCTAACCAGCTGAGCTACCGGGGAATTAAGGGCGAGAATTCTGATTGCTTTCGCCGTGTGAGTCAAGGCTAGTAAGAGTTTTTTTTGAATTTTCCCTATAGGCATCCGCTACGAGGTGGCACGCCACCCGTTTGCACAGCAATCCTGCCACTATTTGAAAGACTGATTTTGCCACCAAAGCCAGCGCCACGCCGATCACAAAAAACCACGCTCGCGTTGCTACCCGGGGCAGTGCCGTTTGGGTAAAACCGCAAAGCATTTCTCGACAGTGAACTGGAGATGTTGAGAAGCTCAATGCCGCCAGACTTTTTAAGAATCGGCTCCAGCGGCTGCCTTTGTCGGTCTTCATTGGTATCTGCAAATACCATCCAGCCTTGTTGCCATTCACTTAACGAGGCACAAGTCAGCTCACCACTGGCTGTGGGATCGAGTACGGGACACACCACTGTCGTGGCGTTCATGCTGATCGCGCGATTTCTGGCCAGGTTTAAATCGGTACGCAAGGACTCAATGGCGGTTTTAAGCCGCAGATTCCAGGTATAGCTTTTGAAAGAAGGCGCGGCAGTGGCCAACAAAATCGCAGCGACTGTCATGGTGACCAGCAATTCAAGTGCTGTAAATCCGGGCTTGCTGTGGGTTGAAAACATGCCTGACAGTATTCTCCAACCTTAGGGTTGAATGTAATGGCAGGTCGTGCCAATACGGGTAGGCAGGTGCTTCTATTTTTGTGGTAAGGCCTTGTCTAAAGCTGTACGTATTCGCTGCACACACGCTTCCAGGTTCTCCATGCTGGTCGCGAACGACAGGCGCAGGTGCCCCGGGGCACCAAACGCCGTTCCCGGCACCATGGCAACGCCTGCGTTCTCCAGCATCCATTCGGCCAGATCCACGTCGTCCCTGATAGCCGGCATTTGATCGATAATCGCTTTGAAAGAAGGGAACGCATAAAACGCGCCTTCACACTCAGGGCATTCAACACCTTCAATTTCATTCAACGCGGCCACCAGATATTGGTAGCGGCGCTTGTACTCAACCCGCATGCTGACTACACAATCCTGCGGGCCATCCAGCGCCTCCGTTGCCGCCGCCTGTGAAATGGAGCTTGCGCCAGAGGTGCATTGGCCCTGAACTTTTCTCAGCGAAGGTATCAGCTTTTTGGGCCCGGCTGCGTAGCCGATTCGCCAACCGGTCATGGCATAGGCTTTCGAAACTCCGTTAATAATGACGGTGCGCGATGCAAATTCAGGACAGGCGTTAAGCAATGTGCAAAAGGGCTCATTACCCCAGTAAATATGTTCGTAAATATCATCACAAACCACCATTACTTTGGGGAACTCAGTCAATACCTCTGCCAGGGCGCGATACTCGCTGGCGGTATACGATTTACCGGTAGGGTTGGATGGTGAATTGATGATCAACAGGCGGCTACGGTCATTCAGCGAAGCCTGCAGTTGTTTGGGAGTGATCTTGTAGTCACTCTCTGCGGTTGCATTCAAAATGACCGGCAGCCCGTCCGCCAGCTTGATCATATCGACATAGGAGACCCAGTAGGGCGCGGGCAATATGACCTCATCATACGGGTTGAGCAGCGACACCAGCAGATTGAACAGGCTTTGTTTGGCGCCGTTGGAAACGATGATCTGATCAGTGTCAAATTTCAGCTGGTTTTCCCGGCGGAATTTGTTAACGATGGCTTGTTTCAACTGGGCAGTACCGTCGACCGGCGTATATTTGGTTTCTCCCGCCCACATGGCCTTAATCGCCGCCTGTTTGATGTGATCGGGCGTGTCAAAATCCGGTTCGCCAAATCCCAGCGAGATAATGTCATGGCCCTGGGCGCGCAATTCAGCCGCTTTCATGCTCACGGTTATGGTCGCGGCAGGTTTGATTTGGGCAACACGGTTTGAAATTTTAAATGACACGATCGATCCCCACTTCTTGATTATTTACTTACGGCGATACTGGCTGCCGGAACTGACAGGTCGTCAGCGGTCTCATGGCTATCATAGCAACAAATTTTAAAGAATGGATGAACTCATTATTATTTTTTATGGGCGCTATAATAGTCGGTTAGACGTGTATTCCATTAACCGGTAAAGCAGGCGTATTTTGAAAAATTATCCATTTAAGCTAAACAGTAAATATAAGCCTGCAGGCGATCAGCCCGCCGCTATCGAAGCGTTGACCAGAGGCATAAGAGAAGGTCAGGCACGGCAAACACTTTTGGGTGTGACAGGTTCGGGCAAGACCTTCACGATTGCCAATGTGATTCAGAATCTGCAAAAGCCGACGCTGGTAATGGCGCCCAACAAAACATTGGCCGCCCAGCTTTATGGTGAGTTTCGTGGGTATTTTCCGGAGAACGCAGTCGAGTATTTCGTTTCCTACTACGATTACTACCAGCCAGAGGCCTATGTGCCGTCGTCTGACACGTATATTGAAAAAGATGCGTCTATTAATGAGCACATTGAGCAAATGCGCCTGTCTGCCACCAAAGCGCTGCTGCAGCGTCGTGACACGATTATTGTGTCTACCGTATCAGCGATCTATGGTCTGGGTGACCCCACCGCGTATTTGAGCATGGTGCTGAATGTAAAAGTCGGCGATACCATCAACCAGCGCAGTCTGCTGCGCAAACTGGCGGAAATGCAGTACGGCCGCAATGATATGGAACTGAGGCGCGGGACCTATCGCGTGCGTGGCGAGGTTATTGATATTTTCCCGGGTGATGAAGATATGTTGTCCATGCGGGTAGAGTTGTTTGATGAGGAAGTTGAATCAATTTCCCAGTTTGATCCATTGACAGGGGAGGTGGTTGCCAAGCTCGATGAAATGACGATCTTCCCCAAATCACACTACGTAACACCCCGTCAGACCATGATCGATGCGGTTTCAACCATCGGTGCTGAACTCAAACTCAGGTTGGCTTACCAACGCGAAAACCAGCAACTGGTGGAAGCCCAACGCCTGGAGCAACGCACCCTTTATGACATGGAAATGATGTTGGAGTTGGGTTATTGCAACGGTGTGGAGAACTATTCCAGACACCTGACAGGTCGCGGCGTTGGTGAAGCACCCCCAACCCTGTTTGATTATCTGGCGGATGACTCATTGCTGGTGCTGGATGAGAGCCATGTAATGGTTCCACAACTGAGCGCGATGTACAAAGGCGACCGTTCGCGCAAAGAGAACCTGGTGACTTATGGTTTCAGATTGCCTTCAGCGATGGATAACCGGCCTTTGAAGTTTGAGGAATGGGAGGAGCGGGCAAGGCAAACCGTGTTTGTTTCCGCAACTCCGCGCCCTTATGAGCTGGAGCGTTCGAGCACCGTCGTCGAGCAGGTTGTGCGGCCGACAGGATTGATTGATCCGGAAGTTGAAATACGACCAGTGGCCGATCAGGTTGATGACGTTTTGTCTGAAATTCATCTGCGCACCGCAGTCGGCGACCGGGTATTGATTACGACATTAACCAAGCGCATGGCTGAGAACCTGACGGACTATCTGGCCGACCATGGCGTGCGGGTGCGTTATCTGCATTCGGATGTGGATACGGTAGAAAGGGTCGAGATTATCCGTGATTTGCGCTTGGGTGAGTTTGATGTGCTGGTCGGCATTAACTTGTTGCGGGAGGGCCTGGATATGCCGGAGGTGTCTTTGGTGGCGATCCTGGATGCGGATAGGGAAGGTTTCTTGCGTTCCGAGTCATCGCTGATTCAAACCATCGGTCGCGCAGCCAGAAATATTAAAGGCAAGGCGATTTTGTATGCCGACAAAATGACCGGCTCCATGCAGCGCGCGATTGATGAAACGGACCGGCGTAGAGCCCTGCAAGTTGAATTCAATGAGAAGCACGGCATAACGCCGAAGACGATTATCAAAGCGGTCAGAGACATCATGGATGATGCGCGGTCGTTGTCACCGGCGGACAGGGCGGTCGCGCTGCGCATTGCTGAGCAGACTGCCGTATACCAGCACATGAAACCGCGCGAGTTGAGCAAGACGATTGCTGAGATGGAAAAACAGATGATCCAGCATGCTGAAATGCTGGAGTTTGAGGAGGCGGCTGATATGCGTGATCAGATTAAAAAGCTCAAAGAGCGCGCCTTGAAAGCCTGAGCGCGGCTGGCCCGGCTTGGCGTTTTAGTTACGCTGTGGTGGTCGGGCTTCGGCTTGGCGGGCTACCTGGTTAGCCTGGCCCAAACCATACGATGGTCTGAAACCAAAACCCAGTCATGTCCAGATTGATCTTTGCCCGGCCAGAAAACCCCGCATTTAACTGCCTTTAGATTGCTGGAAGGCAACACGTAATCAATCCGCATATTGCCGGTGTATTCGTCGTTGAAGTCACCCGTGTCGGCTGCAGGATTGCCCTGCTGTTCCAGATTTTCACCCCCTTGATCAAGCGTTGCTTCAGCCGCACCTGCGCTGGTCGGCTCACACTTGGCGTTGACCCGCGGATTATCCAATAGCTGGTGAATTGCAGAACCGTGCGAGTCGCCATCTACAGGATCAGCGTTCTGGTCGCCGGCGATGACAAACTGGCTAGCGGCCGGCAGACCACCCAAGTGCAGCTGGTCATCGTAAATGTAGCGCGACTTTTGCGGGGTGATGTAGTCGGACCAGAATCTGATTTCATCGTGATTGCGAGCGCCGTTGCGGTCTTCCGGGCCGTCGAACACGGGAGGAGTAGGGTGGCTGACCAGAAAGTGAATCGGCCCCAATGGCGTAGCAAACTCCAGATCCCAGTGACTTTTTGAGCTGAGACGCAGTTGCTTGCGTATGTCGTCCGGGTACCACGGCGTGCCATCTTCATTCAGTGGATTGAGTGCGTCAGGCATATCAACCCATTTAAAATTCCGAAACGTCCTGCTGGAACTCAACGGGTATTTGGAAAGCACTAGCATGCCGTACTGATAAGGGAAACGGCCGAAACCCCAGGCATCAGCCGGGTCGTGTAACGTACCGTTGTTGTCCAGATCCAGACCACTGTCGACACCTGTGTTAACGCGATCGGTAAAACGATGCGCGTATTGAATGGGCTCGCCGCCATTTTGTGAAACCGAAAGGTAATTTTTCAGAAACAGGCTTGCCTGATCACTGTCCGGGTCGCCATCAAACTCGTTCAGCAGCAATACGTCAGGTCGCACTTGCTGAATAATAGAGGCGACCTTTTTCAGGCCTTCGTCGGTGCCGGTTTTCAAGCGTTGAGTGAGCTCACCCTGTCGCTCAAGTCCCATGGCGATGTTGTAAGTCGCAAATTTGACGGTTGGCGTTTCCGCGGAAACGTTTGCAGCAAACAATGCGCAAAGCAAGGCGGCGAAGAATCGATATGGCACAAGACTATTAATGTGTAACATCATGCTGACAGTCCTCCGGCAGCTTGACGCTGCTTAAATCATAATTATCCGGCCCCAGCACCCTTTGAACTTCTCGCAAAGATGCCTCTATTTCATGCCATTGTTGCGCGGCTTGGTGCGCGTCAAAACCGCTGACATTTTGATCTTCGGAAGTAACACGCCAGGCATGCACCGGAATACTCAAAGCAGAAAAAGTTTCCTTAAGCGCATCCAGATTATTTTGCTTATCGTCTGCCATCACTACAACGGCAGGCATCGGAGTGCCGGTTTTCTGGAGCAGGGCGTACAGCATCGCACCTTTGTGTTGGCCTGCTGTTAAAAACACACCGTCTTCATAACGTGAAGACCGGCCTTCCTCAACGGGAACGAAAGAATCATCATAGCCACCTGCAGGGCCAATGCCCGAAAACGAGAAATCAAAACCATTGCGTCGCAACTCGCGGAAAGTTTGCAAACGGTAATCCTGGCCGCGTGAGGTTAAGGCAATCACCGGGACGCCCTGTTCCTGAATGGTTTTGACTTGCTCGGCAGCATCTGGCTGGGTTGGCCGCATGGCGCTGGCAAAATAAATCGCGCCCTGGGCTGCAAAGCGATTGCCGACATTGTCCGGACTGCAGTGGTCGTTGTTGCTGAGCTCTTTCTGCCACTCGTACCATTGGTCAGAGCCAAGGCCTTGTTCCATGGCCAGAAGCGTATTATCGATATCAAAAACGACCAGAACATTTTGACTGCCGACCCGATCGGCCAACTGCAGGGCATCTGTTGTGACATCCACGAGATTGGCGGTTTCACGGTCCATTGACGAGACGCTATGACGCCGCTCATCCTTGCTCGCAACATTGCTGCAGGCCGATAATATTATCAGACCGAACGCCATTCCGGCGTTCATTAACAAGCGACGTAACTGAGTATTATTTTGCATCGAAATATATTAAGTTACTGGCTGAGTCGATACATCAGGATAGCCGCCCGCTGAACCGCAAGTGGAATAGAGTCCAGTTCCAATGACTCGTGTGGCGTGTGACCACCCTGACCATAGGGACCCACACCTGCCAGGCCGTCGGTGTAGGGTGCAACAAAAGAGATATCAGCCGCACCACGGCGAGCGGGATCCAATGTCAGCATGGGCTTGCGTCCCAGATCTTCGTTGATACCTGAGAGTAACTGGCCCAATGCCTTGTTGCCTTCGGTGGGGGACATGGCCGGATAGCTGTCTTCAAAATTGATGGTTGCGCTGGTTTGGGGCAGGCTTTTGGCTACCACGGCGCGCATGGCTTCTCTGGCGCGTTCGGTTTGTTGCTGGGAAATAGTCCGCATGCCACCGCGAATGATGGCGCGATTGGCCACCACATTGGTTTTACCAAAGGCGGTTCCGCTGTCGCTGTCGCAATCGCCTTCCACATCGGTACCGCCCAGAATGGTGCCCGGATTGAATGTCAGATATTCCTCGCCTCTGACTTCGTCGTAAAAACCATTCAGGATTCTTGCTGCTTCAAATATAGCGCCGGCTCCGGTGTTCTCACCGAAAATGCCGGAAGAGTGTGCCTGCTTGCCGGTGACTTCCAGGCACCAGCGACTGGCACTACGGCGGGCAATTGTGACCCACTCGCTGCCTTCCGCTTCTATACCCGCTTCGAATCCGAGTGCAATATCTGCCCATTTGCCGGCCTCAATCAGGTCACGTCTGGCCAGTTCCAGCGGTCGGCCGCTGTCTTCTTCATCACCAGTGTATGCAACGACTATCTGCATTCCGTCCAGTAACCCGGCAGCCTTCAATGCCTTCAACGCATAAATGATAACCACATCTCCGGATTTCATGTCGTCAATACCCGGGCCAGTTGCAGTTGAGCCTTTCCTCTCAAAAGCCTGAAGCCCTTCGCTGGGTTCAAAAACCGTATCAAGATGGCCAATCAACAGCATTTTTTCCCCGCGATCGCCTTTAAGCGTGCCAAACAGGTGGCCACCGCGTTGCATGTCGTCCGGCATGTCGACCCAGCGTGTTTCAAAACCTAACTCATCCAGTTCTGTGCGCAATATAGCGCCAACGTCTTTCACACCCTGAATGTTGCGGGTGCCGCTGTTGATGTTGACGATCTTTTCGATCAATTCGATGGCGGATTCAGCATTGGCATCACTCCAGGCAACAATGGTCTGCTCGTTTTCATCAAGCGACTGGGCCGAAAATGCGTTAAGCGATGTGCTTAAAAGAAACAAACCAACTAAGCCGGATTTTTTATAAAACATATTTAACTCCTGATAATTATTCTGATGATTCTACACTGCGAGGTGTGAAGGGTAGGCGCAGATTGATAGATTTAAGATAAATTGGTCTTTCAATGTATTTGTAGTAAAGATGGCTGACGGCCAGCATGAACACAATAAATGTCAGAAAACCCAATTCGATTACTATTTGTAATTGTGATGCCAGCATGTCTCTCAAGCCGAGCTTGTAAAAAGCAGTGATCATTAACACGTGACTCAGGTACAAGGTATAGGACGAGTCGCCCAATCCCACCAGCCAATTGGGTGAAACGAATAGTCTGTTTGTCTCCAGTTGCAAGGCTAGCATTACGATGGATGCTGCGCTGATTGCGAAAAACAATACCCGCGTGTCCGGGCTAATGTCAGCATTTGTGCCGAACCAGAACCCGGCCGCAACTAGAGTAATGCAGGGAATCATCCAGCGTCGCTGGCTAATAAAATCACGGTACAGAAATATCATCACCCCGCAGAAAAATTCCAGCAAATACGGCGAAAACCAGAATGCCCAATTAGACCAGGGGTCAAGATCGATAAAAAGTGTAGGCAATAAAATTACTGCAAAAAACACCATTAGTACACGTTTGATCACTTTATTGCTGAAGCAAAACAACAGCCCGAAAATCACATAAAAATACAGTTCGTAGCTCAGTGACCACGCCACTGGTAATGCCAGAAATTCCAGGTGACCGCTGGTGAGCGTCAATGTTTTGAAAACACTCACATTGGCCAGGTTTTCCGGGGTGTGTATAGGGATAACGTACAACGCCAGCAAAGCAAACGGCCAGTACCCGAGGTAGATACGTGACAGGCGGTGCCGGAAATAGGTGCCGGCAGCCTGGGCATTTCGCTGTTTCGGAAAGACGGTGTAACTGATAACAAAGCCGCTGATAATGAAAAAGATATCAACGCCGAATAAGCCCCATTTGGAAAACTCGATCAAGCCGGTGAAGATGCCACCGGCATCCCTGTAGTGCCCACCCAGATGAAATAAAACCACCAGCAGCGCGGCCAGCGCACGCAGCATCTGGATATTCAGTACCGTGCGGTTAGACCCGCTGACTTTTTGATCATATTTCAATTTGAACGTGAATCCGTAAAAAGCTTAGCCGGCAGCTGTCTTTCCAGTCACTGCATTTCCGGATCGTTGGGTTTGATCGCTTTAAGTACCTCACGCGTCAGGTCCCAATTGTTGAAACCCTGCTTGCCATAGTCGAGACCGCGTCGCACGATGACCAGATCGTGCGAGGGTACAATCACGACGTACTGCCCACGGTTACCGGCGGTTGAATAAGCCGATTTTGGTACGTCATCGCGATCATCGGGCACCAACCAGAATTGCCCCCCGTACAGGTGACCCAAATGGGCCGTGGCTGGGGCAGGCGTGCGTTCAAACTCTATCCACTGCTTCGAAATCAGGCGCTCCCCTTGCCAAACACCGCCTTGCTGATATAACAAGCCAAAGCGGGCGAGGTCGCGTGCCGTCGTATACACCTGGCTGCTGAAGATGAAGTCGCCAAAACGATCCGTGCTGACCAGGGTGTTGCGCATACCAATGCGATCAAGCAGCGCTTTACGCGGGAAAGTGGCGTACGTTTCTGGATCGCCCAGTGCAAGTTTCATCGCATGCACGGCGAGCAGGTTGTCGTAATTTTCGTACTCCCAGACGCTGCCCGGTGTGCGGATCAGACCACGGCGGCGGGCACCGTCAACCGAGCTCGCCCCGGCCCAGTAGGAAAGACCGGAACCGGTCGCGTATTCCATCCCGAAGCTGTCGACTGGGTAAAGGCCACTCGACATGTTGAGGAGATGCCGCAGCGTGATGGCATCGCGCGGATCCTTGTCCCTGCTTTCCATCTCAGGCAGCCACTTGATGCCAAGCGGCGCATCGAGTTCCAGCCGGCCTTCATCGACCAGCATGCCAATCAGGGTCGATGCAATGCTTTTCGCCGTCGACCAGGTACGCGTGCGTGTCATGCTGTCGACACCGTGCGCATAACGTTCATGGATGATCTCGCCCTTGTAAACGACGATAAGGCTCAGGGTGTCTTGTTCGGGTGACTCACGATCGAAGGCCCAGTCCGATGCGGATTGGAGTGCTGCCGGGTCAATCTGGTCGGGTAGCGGTTGTTTTTTAATGACATCGCCATTCGGCCAGGGCGTGGAGGCCGGGTCGCCGGGAGGATAGGGCAAATTCAGTTCGGGCAGTGTGTCAATTTCATCGAAACTTTGATTTGGCGCCATGACGACGCAGCCAAGGCCTTCACGAAAGGCGGCGCGCATGACCGGACCCGATTCAGGCCCGCCGATTGCGACGGCTTTCAGTTTCGCATCTATTATGTACTCGCCGCCATCGGGGTTGCCGACGGGCTCGGACAGGTAAGCCAGTTCCTGCTGAAACACTTGCTGAAGCGTTCTTCCGGAAGTGAACAGGCCATTGCACATCAGTACCGCCTGCACGCCGTTACGGATCAGGGTGCGGTCCGCTGCGAAATAATCGAAGTTGTCGATTTGCTGTGCCTGCGTGGCGCAGCTGGCCAGCAGAGTAAGCAGTAATAGAGGGCTTTTCATCATGGGATCCTGGGTCAGGGCGCTGTGGAAACGTCGTAACTGAGTACAAAAGTGATAAATTTAGACGCATCTGTCATGTCCGTTGCTTGATATTCAATCGTATGTGAATCGACTCGTTTTACATCCCTCAGATAGGCTAAAAGTTCGACCGGCTGGTAGTTCTTCAGGCTGAGCCGCACAACTGGAGGCCCGTCCAAAACATACGGTTTGAATTCACCTATGCGCTCAATGACCGCTTTTGTTTTGCTGCGCATAATTTAAGCCTGATAGTTTTAGTTTGCAGCGAGCATAGCAGATAAATTTGCCATGGCACGCTCAAACCGGAAGCTACGCCATTAATCGTTCGCGATGTGAGGCCTACCAGAAGTCGATTTCAGGTCCCGCAGGAACAATGCCGTTCGGGTTGATATCCTTGTGGCTCAGGATAAACTGCGTCAAACCGGGATGATTTCCTTCAGGCCTTTGAGCCGGCGAAAAATCATCGCGCGATGCGACCACGGGCAGGCTTATGACACATACAAGTGATAACGACCGGGCTCAGCAGGATAGCCGCGTTCTGTGCCTGGTGCCGGCTCGCCGTCTGCGGTCAGCCTGTCTTGGAAGGCACGCTGGTGTTTGCCTGACCTTACCTATCATCATCCACCGGATCTGGCTGCCAATTGCTGCTATTGTCCTGGCTGAATTTCTCTTGCACAGCCAGCATCGCCGCTTTATGTGCCGCATCGCTAAACTTGCCTTTTGCGCCCGCTTCACCCACCGATTGAATTTCACAAACACGATTAAACGCCGCTTGATAAAGTTCAAGAGCGTCTTGTGGCAGAGTTTCCCGGAGTTCTTCTGGCAGGGATTCTATTGACTTGTACATAGTGCCTCCTGGTTGTCGTTCATTTGGGTTTCACTTTGGCATTTCCACGCAGATAGCTGTCGTCGACAGCTTCGTCTTTTACAAGGGCCTTGCCGGCTTGCCACAGGAATTCCAGTTTGTCCAAGCCGCCGCTATCCCAGAATTCGGCATAATCCGGATCCACTACTATCAACGTCAGATGTGGATCATCCGGGCCTTCAGGAAACCAGATTTTCATGGATGGGCTCCAAAGCTTGCGTGCCAACTGAACGTCGGCCTCTATACTTGCCCGGCCGGAGAGGGACAAGAAGTGTTCGTTATCCTGAAAGGTCACTGCCACTTCAGGCGCGTGCTTGATTTCTTCAAGCTTTTCGGCTTCCGATCGGGTAGCGAAGTACAGGAAGGCTCCCTCACTATGATCAGCAATAGCCATTGGCCGTGCCCGAAGTTTTCCTTCGAGCGACGTGCTAACCAGCATTGCGGTATCGAAGCGGTCAATCATTTGGTTCAGGCGTTCTTGGGCTGACATATTCAAATTTCTCCTTAGGTTGCTTATTGGTTCGAACGTGACCAACGTCACGCCCTACTCTAAAGGATGCAATCATTGTGCCAGCAGTGTTTTCTGCTTATACCTCAAGCGCATATCACTGGCAGAAAAACTGGGTCTGCCCGAGGTGGCGAAGTCTCTCTTACCCTTACTGATAGCGATTCAGAATCATGCGCGGGACCTGTTGTCTGTTTTGTACACCTGGCCAGTCAATTGGCAGTGGAATACCGCAATGTTCTTGTAAACGATGCATTAGGAAGAAAAATTTACAAGTCGGAAGTTCTTGAGGATCCACAATTGGGCGACTCCATATCGTCGGTTATACATTGATCAAGGCGGCTGCATGGAAAGCGGCTCAAAGAAACAGTTATATGTGTTGACATTTGTATAAAAAGGAACACAATTTCGCGACAATCAGGCGGGTAGAACCGCACCACTCGACGGGCCGGGTTGGTTTTCATTAGCAGGTCGCCCAACTGCATAGAAGGACCGAAAATGAAAACCGCCAAAATGCTTGATAGTGAGCCTCCTGACCTGGGAGTTCCACTCAAGCTGCACGTCCCTTCCATTTCAATATCACAACTCAAACCACCATCAGAACCGAATAATTCGGTTGTCCGGCAGGTGCGGTCACAATTTAAAGTGTCCCACAAGTCAGAGGAGTTTCGCCGTCAGTTTTATCCATCTTCAACGACTGAAGAGTGGAATAACTGGCGCTGGCAAAATCGCAATCGGGTGCGAACTCTGGTGGATTTACAGAGAATGATCACGCTTGCAGATGATGAAGCTGCAGCCATCGCCCGCCATACCGGTGCACTGCCGGTGGGGATTACTCCGTACTACGCCAGCCTGCTGGATCCGCTGGATGCTAACCAGGCAATGCGCAAGACGGTGGTGCCGGTTCTGGGTGAGTATGAAATATCGCGCGGCGAAAACGAAGACCCGCTGGGCGAAGATGGACACAGCCCCGTTCCGGGACTGGTGCATCGCTACCCTGACCGTGTTTTATTGTTGGTAACCAATTTTTGTTCGGTTTATTGCCGTTATTGCACGCGTGCGCGCATGGTGGGCAGCGCCGGCGAGCGCAGTGTTAAAAAGGCTGACATTGAACTGGCACTGAACTACATCGAGCAGACTCCCGTGATACGTGATGTGCTGATCTCCGGTGGTGACCCGCTGAGCCTGGACGATGACCGCCTCGATTACATCCTGGGCCGCCTGCGTAAGATCAAGCACGTTGAATTTATCCGTATCGGCAGCAAACAACCGGTGGTGCAACCCATGCGAATCACCCCGGAGCTACGCAAAGTTCTCAAGCGCCACAAGCCGGTGTGGATGAGTCTGCATTTCACTCATCCGGATGAATTGACGCCGGAAGTGGAAGAGGCTTGCGGAAGGCTGGCTGATGCCGGTATTCCGCTGGGCAGCCAGACCGTTCTGCTCAAGGGCGTGAACGATGATCTGGACACGATGAAAAAATTGATGCATGGCTTGTTGAAAATACGTGTCAAACCATACTACCTGTACCAGGCTGATCCGATTTCGGGTTCCGGTCATTTTCGCACCCCGGTTTCCACCGGCGTGGAACTGATCCGTGGCCTGCGCGGCCATACCTCGGGCTATGCGGTACCTACTTTTGTAGTTGACGCGCCGAACGGCGGCGGCAAGATCCCAATATCACCCGATTACGTTGTCGGTTACGAGAATGGCGACCTGCTGCTTAAGAGCTTTGACGGCGGTACCTACCGGTATCCGGACTTGGGCCATTCGCTTGAATCGACCAGTACGCTTGATCTGACCAAAAGAGGTGTGTCATGAACTATAACCAACTGCGAATAGGTTTGACCTTCGATCTGCGTGATGCCTGGTTGGCTATGGGCTACAGCGAAGTTGAGACTGCCGAACTTGACCAGATTGATACCATCGAAGGTATCGAAAAGGCGCTGCTGGAATTGGGATATCTGGTTGACCGTATCGGCCATGTAAAACAGCTTGCTGAGCGGTTGGTCAAGGGTGATAGCTGGGATATGGTTTTCAATATCTGCGAAGGTATGCACGGTATTGGCCGCGAGGCGCAGGTGCCCGCATTACTGGATGCTTACCAGATCCCCTATGTATTGTCCGATACGCTGACCTGTGCGTTGACCCTGCACAAAGGCTTTACCAAAGACGTGGTCGGCGCTGCAGGGGTGGCAACGCCTGCGTATGCCATGGTCAATGATCGCAGCGACATCAAGAACGTCAAACTGCCATATCCGGTGTTTGCCAAACCTGTCGCCGAAGGCACTGGCAAAGGCATCAGTGCAAATTCGAAAATCAATAACGCGGTTGAGCTGAAAAAGGTTTGCGAACAGTTACTCAAGGAATATAAGCAACCTGTACTGGTGGAACACTTTCTGCCTGGACGTGAATTCACCGTCGGCATACTGGGAACAGGCCGGCAGGCACGCGCTCTGGCCAGCATGGAAATTGTGCTGCTGGAAGGGGCCGACTCGGAAGTTTACTCATTCCGCAATAAAGAAGAATGCGATGAGCTGGTTCAATACAAGTTGCTGCCAGCCGGCAAGTTGCGACGGGATGTTGAAAGCGTGGCTTTGCAGGCCTGGCGTGCTCTGGGTTGTCGGGATGCTGGACGCATCGATGTGCGCCTTGATGAAAATGCCAAGGTGAATTTCCTCGAGGTCAATCCGCTGGCTGGTATACACCCGGTGCATTCCGATCTGCCGATTATGGCCAGAATGTCAGGAATGGACTACACCACCTTGATAGGCATCATCATGAAATCCGCAATGCAGCGCTTCGAACAGGTACCCATTAGCTACTTCAATAGACGCTTGGTCTCTGGAGCGAGATTGTAATGAGTCAGGCACGGTTGTCCGTGCTGGTTTTACATGAAGCTATCGGCCCGGATGCGCGGGCCGACGAACTGGATGCACTGGTTCAGGTAGAGCAGGTTTCAGCGGCACTGAAGAAAAGCGGCTGGGGTGTAACATCCCTGGCTACCGGTCTTGAACTTGAAACCACCCTTGCGGCCATCGAAGAGCAGAATCCCGATTGTGTCTTCAATCTGGTCGAATCCCTGGCCGGCGACGGCCGCCTTATTCACTTCGTACCTGCGCTGTTGGAGACGGCAGGACTTTGCTTTACCGGTTGCAGCAGTGACGCCATGTATCTGAGTTCGAACAAACTGCTGGCCAAGCGCTGGATGACAAAGCACGGGATTGCCACACCCGCTATTTTGACCGATGATTGCAAACTAAGTGATACCTCCGGGCGCTGGATCGTGAAATCGGTTTGGGAGCATGCATCGTTTGGTATGGATGATGGCTGCGTGGTGGATGGCGCTGACGCTGCCCGGGCGCGGATTGAAGCATCCAGGCAGCGTTACGGCGGTGAATGGTTCGCTGAAGCCTTTATCGATGGCCGTGAGCTCAATATCTCGGTTCTGGAAAACCGGGGAAAAATACAGATATTGCCGGCAGCAGAAATGACATTTGTTGACTATCCGGCGGATAAGCCCAAATTTGTAGGATATGCGGCCAAATGGGATGAAGACGCGCCGGAATACCATGCCACGCAGCGGCAGTTTCCAAGTCTGCCTGATCAGCTGGGCAATGCCATCAATCAGGCAGTCGAGGAATGCTGGAAGTGCTTTGGCCTGGGTGGTTATGCCCGGGTGGACTTTCGCGTTGATGCGGCGGGTAAACCGTGGGTATTGGAGGTCAACGCCAATCCCTGTATCGCTCTCGATGCAGGCTTTGCGGCGGCCGCATCGGAGGCCGGTATTTCTCATACCCAATTGGTCGAACAACTGGTTCGAACCGCCAGCAGGTCTTGAATTATGTTCCGTATCCACAAGATTTTTGATGTCACGACAGCCACCAACCGTCAGTTGTTGAGTCAGGTACAGGCCATGCTGCGGGTGCAGTTTAACCAACTGAGCGAAAAGGATATCAATAAGCTTCCGGAGCAGCTTTCCAACCCGCTGAAGTACCGCTTTCAATCGATTCTTCTGGTGGCGGAAAATGGCGACAATATGGTGCGTGGCTTTGCTATGTTGCTGCACGCTCCTGACCTGAATTTCTGCTTCCTGGATTACATCTGTGCCGGACGCGGCGAGACCGGTGGTGGTATTGGCGGCGCCCTGTATGCCAGGGTCCGGGAAGAGGCGTTTCAACTGGGTGTTGTGGGTATATTTCTGGAGTGTCTGCCGGATGATGCCGTGCTCTCACCCGACCCGACGATCCGCAAGCAGAATGTGGCACGGCTGCGCTTTTATGAACGTTACGGTGCCCGGCCTTTGGCTAATTCAGCCTATGAAACACCACTAACCGATGGAGACATAGATCCCCCTTATCTGGTATTCGACCACCTCGGGCAGACCGACAAACCCCTGCGGCGTGAGCGTGCCAGAGAGATTATCGAAGCCATTTTAGTACGAAAGTATGGTGGCGTATGTCCGCCGGCGTATGTGGATATGGTCACCGGTTCAGTGACTGACGACCCGGTCAGGCTGCGTGAACCCCGCTATATAAAAGATATCGTCGACGAGGCTCAACTCAAGCCTCAGCAACGTCTTATCGCGCTGGTTATTAACGACCGGCATTCTATCCATCATGTTAATGACCGCGGATATGTAGAAGCACCGGTTCGTATCGCTTCCATCACCAAGGAACTGGACCGTACGCAGTTATTTGAAACCCTGCCGGCACGGAAATTTGGCGTCAATGTGATCGAAAAGGTACATGAACCCGAATTTGTCGAGTTTTTACAAAAGGCCTGCGCCAATGTGCCGCCCGGGAAATCGGTTTATCCATACGTATTCCCGATCCGCAACCGTGCCCGGCCCCCCAAGGATTTACCGCTCAGAGCCGGTTACTACTGTATCGATACCTTTACGCCGCTTAATTCCAACGCCTACAAGGCGGCGCGTCGTTCGGTAGATTGCGCAATGACCGCTGCAGATTATTTGCTGGATGGCAGGCGCGCGGCTTATGCGCTGGTCAGGCCGCCTGGCCATCATGCCGAACGTGAGGCGTTTGGTGGTTTTTGCTATTTCAACTCCGCCGCCATCGCAGCCCATCACCTCAGCGATCATGGCAAGGTGGCATTGCTCGATATTGACTACCACCACGGTAACGGCGCGCAGGATATTTTTTACCAGCGCAAGGATGTGTTTACCATTTCCCTGCACGGTCACCCGAACTATTCCTACCCGTATTTTTCAGGTTTTGAAGATGAAAAGGGCGAAGGTGAGGGCAAAGGCTACAATCTGAATTTCCCACTCGCCGAAGGGCTTGACGGTGAGAAATATCGCAAGGTGCTAAAACAGGCACTGGCAAAAGTTCAAAAATTCCAGCCAAAATTTCTGGTGCTGGCCCTTGGCCTGGATACTGCAAAGGGCGACCCGACCGGATCCTTCCAGTTGATGGCCAAGGATTTCAAACAAAATGGTGCATTGATCGGCGCGCTGGGGTTGCCGGTGCTTGTGGTACAGGAAGGCGGCTACAAAACCGAGACTCTGGGCGTTAATGCGCGGCACTTTTTCACCGGGTTGTGGCAAGGGATGAATGCTGCTAAACCCAACAAACCCACCACCAGCCCCGGCAACCCGGCAGCAAGCTGATGCAATGGCGTACTGAAGTTAAAGAAAGCGATGTGGTGGCCGTCAGGGCACTGGTTGCCGAAACCGGTGTTTTCAATGCGGAGGAAGTCTTGATTGCGGTCGAACTGGTCGAAGAAACACTGGCAAAAGGTAAGGCCAGCGGTTACGAGTTTGTGTTTGCCGATCATCCTGACATCGAGAACAGCTTGCTCGGCTATACCTGTTACGGTCATATCTCCGGAACCCAGGCCAGCTACGACTTGTACTGGATTGCGGTTTCACCCTCTAAACGGCGTGACGGAATCGGTACCCGGCTAATGCACGAATCCGAGCGATTGGCGCGCCAGGCCGGCGCTACCCGGATGTATCTGGACACCGCTGGTAGTGACCTGTACATACCAACCCGCGCTTTCTATGAGCGCCTCGGTTATGAAAAAGCTGCGGTACTGAAAGATTTTTTTGCGCAGGGAGATGACAAGGTCATTTACTTGCGGAAGTTGCAGGCTGCGCTTTATGCACCGGATCCGCGAGGTCATATCACCCGGCATTTCTAAGAGTTTCGATCACTTTTTTTATCTCCTGCAGCAAGTTAGCTTCACTTTCTTTTGGCAGGTCCGGGTGCATGTTTTCAGCTTCGGAATCCAGTATTTGTTGCACCTCGTTAGCCCAATATTTTAGAATGTCTAATCGCTCTTCAATTTCAAGGCTTTCGTCTTGTGCGACTTTTTCTGGCGAGCGATATAGATCATCAGGATCCAGCATGGCTTTGTTTCGATGTTCTTGATGGTTAGTCATTTCTACACCAAGCCTGCTGAAACCAGACGGCCTCAGCAGATTTGGAAACCGCAGATGTGCTATCAGAACGAGTAACGTACACCCGCCATATAGGTTGAGATTTCGCCACCGAAATCCCCGGAGATGTTGATACCGATGTTTTCAGTGATTTCGAAAAGTGCGTTACCAAACACGGAAAAGTCATCACCCTGGTCAAGGTCGGTGTATCTTACGCCACCACCGAGTTCCAGCCAGTTCACGACCTGTGCTCTGACACCCACATCTGCCAGCCAGCCATCACTGCTATCGTTGTTGAGATCGCGGATGGCATCTTTAAAGTCGCCTGTATTGTTGAAATTATCATCTGATGCACCAAAGTTGAAGCTACCGTAGTCGACGTCGACATAGGCGGCCCGTGCCACCAGATCGACTTTACTGGACAGGGGTGTGTTGAAACCCAAACCGGCTTTCAGCGTTTTCACATCCTCATTTCGGGGGATCAGTAAACCGGTATCGTCGATAAAGGTATAGTCCGCTTCAGTCGTGGAATAGCTTCCGAAAGCAAAGAAGTGGTCGGTGAATGCGAAAGACCCCGCCGCACCCCAGCCATCTCCGTCATCAAAATCATCAAGGAAATTATCCAGAATGCCACCTTCTTCGTAGCGGTCGATATCCTGAACAATGTAGTCGGCTTCCAACCAACTGTAGCTGATGCCTTCGGCTGCCATTCCAGCAGTAGGTAACAGTAGCGCCGCACCGATTAGGGATCGAGTCAGTAATTTGCGTGATTTCATATGTCATCTCCTCATTCTCAGAGTATTCGAACTTCTATGGCAAAATTGCCTTCCCGGTCGTGGCCGGATACATGTTGCCGACCCAGAGCACTGGTACTCCGGGCCGGCACACTATCTGGCTTGCACCAGGTTGTGGGTTCGAGGTGAGGGCGTTTACCCTTAGGTACCTCGAGAGCAATGACAATGCAAGTTTGAGGCCAGAAGGTGTCCAGGTTGAGCGGGGTGTGGGTTAAATGAATGGATATCAAACGGTTAGAGTCCGGTCGAAATAGAGAGGAATTTTTGTGCTTTCTGACAGTGCTGTTTTTTGATGTAAGATGTGCAAATGATTGTAATATCTCTATGGTATGGCGTATTTCGAACTACGTGAAGTGATGGAAGTCCAAACGGTCATATGACCAAAATAAGGATCTATTACAACGCGAAAGTAGATGAGCGAGAAGCTTACACTCGACTATGTCACAACTGATGAGGACATTACGCAGCAGCATTATGCTTTCCTGGTCAGCGAAGATGAATTTGATCAGATACTCGCGGGGGTGAAACAACGCAGCCTCGATTACTGGGGTGGGCCGATTCACCAGAACCCCGGCCAAATCAATCGCTGGGACGACGGACGCGGGGTCTGCTTTGACGATCCCGATGGCCATTCGCTGGAAATACTGACGCGCTCTTACGGCAGCGAGGGCACTTCCGCCGATCGCCCAAATCCGCTTGTCGCGGAAATAATTGAGAACTAGCAGATTGACAAAGACGCCAGACAATGGAAGAAGCTGAAAAACAGGCAGAAATAGTACGTCCGAGAAACATTTACACCTGCCGTATTCCTGGCTATTGCTTTGATGTCCGTTGCCGGAATATTGGGAGCAAGAGGTCACTAGGCCAACTCTATTCATCAGATACAAAAAAACCCGCCGGATGGCGGGTTGATTTGTATATGGCGGAGAGAGAGGGATTCGAACCCTCGATACGCTATTAACGTATACACGCTTTCCAAGCGTGCTCCTTAAGCCACTCGGACACCTCTCCGGATTTAATACATTTTATCAGCTTCGCACACGGATGGGTGGCTAGGCTTAAAAATGGCAGCGGATTATCTGATCCGTGGAGTTTGATGTCAACCTGAAACAGAACAATCGCTGTTTTAAGCGTAGTTTCTGGCGCAAATGGAAAGAGGGATTGTCCAGCTTGAGGCGAGACAAGAAGGCTTAAGTAAATAAGCTGTAAAATAGCTGCGGGAATGGTTGACAATCGGATGCCCCCCACGGATAATTCGCACCCCTCGCGCGCTGACCTTTAGTCGCGCGCGGGAGATAGTTAAGTCAGCGCGCCCGTAGCTCAGCTGGATAGAGTACTCGGCTACGAACCGAGCGGTCGGGAGTTCGAATCTCTCCGGGCGCGCCAATTTACATGACCCCGAAGGGGTCACGAAAATAGTCACTTACCGGAGAGATTAGAACGGTAAGAGTTCGACAAATTCGCCGGGAGCGAATTTGAATGAGCGCAGCGAACCCGAAGGGCGAGGCACACGATGTGCCGAGTAATCTCTCCGGGCGCGCCAATTTACATGACCCCAAAGGGGTCTCGTAAAGAATAGAATTTAAGATGTAAATGGATTGACGCCAAAAGGCAGAGTCCGTAACATCGACAAGTTGACCAGTGTCGGGGTGTAGCGCAGCCTGGTAGCGCAACTGCTTTGGGAGCAGTGGGTCGGGAGTTCGAATCTCTCCACCCCGACCATTTATATTGATGACACGAACGAAGCGCCCGTAGCTCAACCGGATAGAGCATCAGCCTTCTAAGCTGAGGGTTGCAGGTTCGAGTCCTGCCGGGCGCGCCATTACGCACGGTTTACCGTTTCTTATATAATGGTTTTGGTTTATAAGAGTAACAATGGTGAGCGTAGCTCAGTTGGTAGAGCTCCGGATTGTGATTCCGGCGGTCGCGGGTTCGAGCCCCGTCGTTCACCCCATTGATGAAAGCGGGCTGTATGGCCTGCAACGGCTATGGGGCCATTAGCTCAATTGGCAGAGCAGTAGACTCTTAATCTATTGGTTCTAGGTTCAAGTCCTAGATGGCCCACCACTTAAGGGATATATCTAATACTCCCGATGGGATATCAGTTCGGACAACAGGCGAGAGTGGCGGAATTGGTAGACGCGCTGGATTTAGGTTCCAGTGGGGCAACCCGTGGGAGTTCGAGTCTCCCCTTTCGCACCATATTTAAATACCCCAACTGATATCACAGAACATCTATTTATAAGGTTGACAGCATTCATGGAAGTTTCAGTAGAAAACACCAGTGCGATTGAACGAAGGGTGAAGATTCAAGTTCCCGCTGATGAGGTAAACAAGCAGATCGACGCAAGATTGCGTGAGATCGGTAAGCAGGTAAATTTGAAAGGCTTCCGTCCTGGTCGCATTCCATTCAGCGTGCTACGCCAGCGTTATGGAAAGCAGGCGACTGCGGAAATCATTCAGCAAACTGCACAAAGTTCTTTGCAAGAAGCCGTACAAAAAGAATCTCTGCGTATCGCTGCCAGCCCGCGTATTGAAACAGAACCCGTGTTGGATAGTGAGTCCGGTCTGGAAATAAACGCCATCATCGAAGTTTATCCTGATCTGGAACACATCGAAGTAGCTGACATTAAGATTAATCGTCCTGATGTAACCGTTACTGATGCTGATATCGATGAAATGCTTGAAACGCTTAAAACTCAGAGAATTACCTGGGAAGACGTTGATCGTAAGCCTAAAGAAGGTGATCAGGCATTGGTTGAATATGTTGCTGAAACAGAAGAAGGGCGTGTGCCGGATAAAGGCAAGCATCGTTTGGCCGTTATTCTGGGCAAGTCCGGATTTGAAGCAATGGAAAAAGCGGTCAGCAAAATGGCTGCTGGCGATGCCAAGTCAGTCAAAATGGAATTTCCAGCTGATTACCGTGAGCCGGCTCTGGCGGGTAAGAAAGCCCAGTTGGAACTGGAATTGACCCAGGTGCAAGAAGGCACCAAACCGGAAGTCGATGAAGAATTCGTCAAAGGCTTCGGCGTCGACAGTGGTGACATTGAAGATCTCAAATCAGAAATTCGTAACAATCTGGAGCGTGAACTGCACCAGGCCGTTACCACTCAGTTGAAAACACAGTTGGCTGATCGTCTGCTGGAAATGCACGAAGATATGGAAGTGCCTGAGAGCATCGTGATGAACGAAGCTCACAACCTGCTACAGCAAATGTTGCGCGGTGCTGAAATGGAAGTGACGCCAGAAATGCTGGAACACTTTAAGGAACCTGCCAGAAAGCGGGTTCGCAGTGGCTTATTGCTGGGTGAGCTGGCGCGTCAGAATGATGTTAGCATTGACGGTAGCAAAGTACGTGAGGCGATCGAGGAAATCTCCCAGACTTATGAAGAGCCAGCCGAAGTTGTACAGATGTACTACAACGACCAGCGCTTGCTGCAAGCAGTAGAAAACTCTGTCTTGGAAAGTCAGGTAGTTGACTGGGTGGTTGAACACGCTAAAGTAACCGATAAGAAAATGAGCTTTCAAGAAGCCATTAATGCGGCAACACAGGCGGCAGGCAAAAAATAATGAATACAGAAACCAGAGCGTTGAATCTAATACCCATGGTGGTTGAACAAACCTCGCGGGGCGAACGGTCATACGATATTTATTCACGTTTGCTGAAAGAGCGCCTGATTTTTCTGGTTGGTCCGGTAGATGACCACACTGCCAATGTTATCGTTGCGCAGATGTTGTTTCTTGAATCTGAAAATCCAGACAAAGATATCAATCTTTATATCAATAGCCCGGGCGGATCTGTCAGTGCGGGACTGGCGATTTATGACACCATGCAGTTCATCAAGCCCGACGTCAGCACCATGTGCATTGGTCAGGCTGCCAGTATGGGTGCGTTGTTGTTGGCCGCAGGAACTAATGGTAAACGCTATTGTCTGCCGCATTCGCGGGTGATGATTCATCAGCCGTTGGGTGGCTATCAGGGCCAGGCGTCTGACATTGATATCCATGCCCGCGAGATCCTCAAGATTCGTGAGCAATTGAATGAATTGCTGGCCACACACACAGGCCAGTCAGTTAAAACCATCGCCAAAGATACCGAGCGGGACAATTTCATGGGACCGGAGGAAGCAAAGGCTTACGGCCTGATAGATTCCATGCTGGACCGCAGAAATAGTGACGCAGCCTCCAAAAAATAGTAATATTTTCTGCGAATTGCAGGGTAAGTTGAATGAGTGAGCAAGAAAACAAAGGCACGGACGGAAAAATTCTTTACTGCTCGTTTTGCGGTAAGAGCCAGCATGAGGTGCGCAAATTAATTGCGGGCCCCAGTGTATACATCTGTGACGAATGTGTTGAGTTGTGTAATGACATCATTCGCGAAGAGTTGGAAGACATAAGCTCTACAGAGCACGAACAACTGCCAAAACCCAAAGAAATCCACGCGTTTCTGGATGAATTCGTTATCGGCCAGGAACACGCGAAAAAGGTTCTGTCTGTCGCTGTTTACAATCACTACAAGCGCCTCGAACCCAAAAAGAATAAGGATGATGTTGAGCTGACCAAAAGCAATATCCTGCTGATTGGTCCTACCGGCTCCGGTAAAACCCTGCTGGCTGAAACGCTGGCAAGAATGCTCAACGTACCATTCACAATTGCAGATGCCACCACTTTGACCGAAGCAGGTTATGTGGGTGAGGATGTTGAAAACATCATCCAGAAGTTGCTGCAGAAGTGTGACTATGACGTCGAGAAAGCCCAAACCGGCATTGTTTACATCGATGAAATTGATAAGGTATCGCGTAAAGCGGAGAACCCGTCAATTACCCGTGATGTATCCGGCGAAGGTGTTCAGCAGGCGTTACTCAAACTGATTGAAGGCACCATTGCTTCTGTTCCGCCGCAGGGTGGTCGCAAGCATCCGCAACAGGAATTCCTGCAAGTTGATACGGGTCAAATCCTGTTCATTTGCGGCGGTGCATTCTCCGGACTGGAAAAAATCATTCAGGCCAGATCCTCAGCCTCCGGCATCGGATTTTCTGCTCAGGTTCGCAATAAAGAAGTCGAGCAGAATATCGGCAAGTTGTTGCTGGACGTCGAACCGGAAGACCTGGTCAAGTACGGATTGATTCCTGAGTTTGTTGGACGCCTGCCTGTAGTTGCCGCGTTGCAGGAGTTGGACGAAGAAGCGCTGGTAAGAATTCTGGTCGAGCCTAAGAATGCGTTGGTTAAGCAGTATCAACAATTGTTTGCCATGGAAAATGCGGAACTCGATATTCGTGAGGAAGCATTAAAAGCCATTGCCAAACGTGCGATGCTGCGCAAAACAGGCGCGCGTGGGCTGCGCACAATTCTGGAGAGCACCCTGCTTGAAAGTATGTACGAGCTGCCTTCGCTGGAAAACGTTTCAAAGATCGTTGTCGATGAAAGCGTTATCGAAGGCGAGTCCGAACCGTTTATCGTCTACGAGAATGTACCTGCTTCAGCTGCATCCGGCGAATAATCTGTCAAATTCTATTTGCTTTTAAAAACTCCGGGTCGCGCACAGCGATTCCGGGGTTTGTTTTATTCTGTGCTGTTGAAATTTCTTTTTCGGCGCCCATATTTCCCTTTATCTATAATCTCTATCTATTCGGGGGCTTTTCGCCTTCACAACATTTGCTTCAATAAGGAACCCCTATGGCAGATTCAGAAAAGCCAGAAACACAGGCGCCACAAACCGCTCATGCAGATATGAAACAACCCACGCCGGTGCTGTCATTGCGCGATGTCGTGGTGTATCCGCATATGGTCATACCATTGTTTGTTGGTCGTGACCGTTCAATTTTGGCTTTGGACCAGTCCATGAACGTGGATAAGCGCATTGTGCTGGTTACCCAGCGCAGCGCTGATATTGACGAGCCGGGCGAGGGTGACTTGTTTGAAGTGGGTACCCTGGCTACCGTGCTGCAATTGCTGAAACTACCAGATGGAACCACCAAAGTTCTGGTAGAAGGTGGCGAACGCGTTAAAGTCAAAAGCTTCAGTGAAGACAACGGCTATTTTGAAGCCTGGTGGGAATTTTTACCGGTAGAGGATGATGTTAGCGAGCAGGAAATGGAAGTGACCATGCGGTCCCTGGTGTCGTTGTTTGAACAGTACGTCAAACTGAATCGCAAGATTCCGCCAGAGTTGTTGACCACACTCTCTGGTATAGAAGACCCGAGCCGACTGTCTGATACCGTTGCTGCGCACCTGAGTATCCGCCTGGAAGAAAAACAGGTCTTGCTGGAAACCGGCAGTGTCGTCGAGCGTATGGGCAAATTGATGGCGTTGGTAGAAGGCGAGATTGAAGTGCTTCAACTGGAGAAACGTATCCGCGGCCGGGTTAAAAACCAGATGGAAAAAAGCCAGCGCGAGTACTACCTCAATGAACAAATGAAGGCTATCCAGAAAGAATTGGGTGATATGGATGATGCGCCCAATGACATCGATGATCTCGAGCGGAGGATAGAAGAGGCGGGCATGAGTGCCGAGGCCAAGAAGAAAGCCAACTCTGAAATGAATAAGCTGAAGATGATGTCGCCCATGTCTGCCGAGGCGACGGTCGTCAGAAACTACATTGACTGGATGTTGAATGTGCCGTGGAAAAAGCGCAGTCGGATTCGCAAGAATTTGGATGATGCTCAAGGCATACTGGAAGCCGATCATTATGGGCTAGAGAAAGTCAAAGAACGTATTCTGGAGTACCTTGCAGTACAGAATCGCGTAAAAAGCATGAAAGGACCTATTTTATGCCTTGTAGGGCCTCCTGGTGTGGGTAAAACCAGCCTTGGGCGTTCGATTGCCCGTGCAACCGGGCGCAAGTTTGTGCGCATGTCGCTGGGCGGCGTGCGTGACGAAGCTGAAATTCGTGGTCATCGCCGTACCTACATCGGTTCTATGCCAGGTCGCGTGTTGCAGAATATGGCCAAAATCGGCACTCGCAATCCGTTGTTCATGTTGGATGAGCTGGACAAAATGGCGATGGATTTCCGTGGCGACCCGTCATCGGCGCTGCTTGAAGTGCTCGATCCCGAGCAGAACCATACTTTCAACGATCATTATCTCGAAGTTGATTTTGATTTATCGGACGTGATGTTTGTCGCGACTGCTAACACTTTGAACATCCCCGGCCCATTGCTGGATCGTATGGAAGTGATCCGTATTCCCGGTTATACCGAGGATGAAAAATTGCATATCGCCAAAAATTACCTGTTGCCCAAGCAAATGGAGCAGCATGGTTTGAATGACGAAGAACTCACTGTCAGCGACTCAGTGTTGGTGGATATCGTGCGTTACTACACGCGTGAATCAGGTGTTCGTAATATGGAGCGCGAGCTTGCCAAGATCTGTCGTAAGTCGGTCAAAAAGCTGTCATTGGGCAAAAAACTCAGCAAGGTAACGCTGACGTCGCGGAATCTTGAGAAGTACCTTGGCGTTAAGCAGTTCCGTTATGGTATTGCGGACGAAACCAATGAAATCGGCCAGGTTACCGGTCTTGCATGGACATCTGTCGGCGGTGAGTTGCTTCAGATCGAAGCAATGCCAGTACCAGGTAAGGGTCGTTTGATCCAGACTGGCCAACTCGGTGATGTGATGCAGGAGTCCATTCAGGCGGCCATGACCGTTGTTAGAAGCAGGGCGCAACAGTTGGGTATTGATCCTGATTTCTACCAGAAGCTGGACCTGCACGTTCACGTACCTGAAGGCGCTACCCCTAAAGACGGGCCGAGTGCCGGTGTGGGCATGTGCACGGCGCTGGTGTCGTCTCTGACGAAAATACCTGTTCTGGCAGCAGTGGCGATGACAGGTGAGATTACATTGCGCGGTAAAGTGCTTCCGATTGGCGGCTTGAAAGAAAAGCTGCTGGCGGCACACCGGGGTGGTATCAAACAGGTCATCATTCCGGCTGAGAATGAGAAGGATCTCGCAGATATCCCCAAAAACATTTTGCGCAAGCTGGAAATTCATCCGGTATCGGAGATCGATGAAGTACTGGAACTTGCCCTGGCTGAGCGACCAATACCATTGAAACCATCAGAGAAACCTGAGGCTAAATTGGCTGAATCTGCCGGCAAAGAAGTCCGTCCTCACTAAGCAAAGGTTTTTATACGGGTCCGGTTTGCGTCGAATTTGGCGCACATCGGGCTCAGATACCCCTGTAAATGAGTTGATTGGAAATTAATTTAAATATTCGAAAAAGCCATTGTTGTTAGTCAAATGAGTCGCTTGGGGGCGAATATTAAACTAAAAAGTTGTTGAATGATTTAAATAGTGTTGCGCCGCAGCAGAGTGGTGTATTACCATTGCTGTTCGGCTTGCAGGCCTTGATTTATAAGGCCTTGCGGAAGGCTAACGACTTTCACGGCTGGGGTAATTTTCAGTGGGGGTAAAGACGCTGAGCAGCCCGCGTAAGTCATCTATCTATTTAATCAAACGCCAAATGAAAAATGGAGTGTATTAATGAATAAATCTGAACTAATTGATTCTATTGCGGATGCTTCTGGTCTGAGCAAAGCAGACGCTGGTCGTGCTTTGGACGGCTTTACTTCCGCTATTACAAAAGCTCTGAAAAAGGGTGATTCTGTGTCTTTAGTAGGTTTCGGTACGTTTGCTGTTAAGCATCGTGCTGCGCGGGCTGGTCGTAACCCTCGTACGGGTGACACCATCCAGATTAAGGCATCAAATAATCCTGCATTTAAGGCTGGCAAAGCCCTTAAGGATGCCGTAAACTAGCGCGCCTTCGATTGGGGTGCTTAGCTCAGCTGGGAGAGCATCGCCCTTACAAGGCGAGGGTCGGCGGTTCGATCCCGTCAGCACCCACCATCGAGTATTGGAGCGGTAGTTCAGTTGGTTAGAATACCGGCCTGTCACGCCGGGGGTCGCGGGTTCGAGTCCCGTCCGCTCCGCCATATGTAAGAACAGGGCGCCTTATTGGCGCCTTTTTCTTATAAGACAATATAAATTTGGAAGGTTAAGGCATGGTTCTTCAATCCATTCGTGAAAGACTTACCGGGGTGATGGCATTCACTATCCTGGGTATTCTGATTATTCCCTTTGCGCTGGTCGGCGTGACTCAATATTTCACGTCAGATGGCGCCAACATCGTAGCCAGAATCAATGACACTGAAATCACCACCACCGATTTCAACACCAGTTTCTCCAATTATCGTCGCAGGATGCAGTCCATCATGGGCGCTGCCTACGACCCGATCCAGTTCGATCAATTATCAGTACGTCGCGAACATCTCGACAGCCTGATCGATCAGGAACTCATCACTCAAGCTGCCGACTCAATGGGTTTGGATGTTGATGATGCGACGCTGGCCAAAGAGATTCGCAAGATTCCGGCGTTTCAGGTGGAAGGCCAGTTCAATGCGGACGTTTATCAAAGTCGTTTGATTTCGCAGGGCATGTCTCCAACGCAGTTTCAAAATCAAATGCGTTCACAGTTTGTGACCAGCCAGTTGCCGCAGAACATAACAATGAGCAGCATTGCCACACCGGCTGAAATGAAAGAATTCATCTCATTGCGTGATCAGGGCAGAACGTTTTCCAGCGTAATTGTTGCCGCACAAGCAGCCGATACACCAACAGAGTTCAGTGATGCCGCGATCACCGACTGGTATGACGCTCATCATGACGACTATCAGTCAGAAGAGCAGGTAACCATCGAGTATGTAGAACTGGATGCAGCTTTCCTGCCATTTGGCGAGCCGCCTAATGAAGATTATCTGCGTGACCAATTTGAAACTCAAAAAGGTCGCTTCATCAGCCCTGAGCAACGCCGGGTTGCGCATATTTTGATTGAAGTCTCACAGGACGCGGACGACGCAGCCAAGGCAACTGCCCGTCAAACAGCGCAGGATCTTTCTGATCGTGCACGTGCCGGGGAAGATTTCGCAGCGTTGGCTCAAGAGTACTCACAGGATCAGGGTTCTGCTGCCAATGGCGGTGAACTGGGTTGGGTAGAGCCTGGTGTAATGGTTAAAGCATTCGAAAATGCCATGTATGAATTGAACATGGATTCACCGATTTCTGATCCGGTTGAAACTGGCTTCGGCTGGCACGTAATCGACCTTGAAGAGGTTCGCGAATCCAGCGGCATGAATTTTGAAGAAGCCAGTGCGCAGCTGCAACGTGAATACGAAGAGGAAGAGTCATCACGGGCATTCCTGGAGCAAGCTGACCGTCTGGTAGATCTGATTTACGAGGATCCTACCACACTGGAAAGTGCAGCTCTGGATATGGGCCTGGAAGTGAAGGAACTGGCTCCGTTTTCACGCGCCGGCGGTGGAGGTATTGCAGCCAACCCTGAAGTGATTGAGGCTGCCTTTTCTGATTTGGTGATGTTGCAAGAGTCAGTCAGCGATCCGATCAACCTGGATAACGATCGTCTGGTTATGATCAAACTTCGCAAGCATTTTCCGGTTGCACTTAAGCCACTTGGTGAAGTTCGTGAGGATATCATTGCATCGCTAACTGAAAAACAGACACGTGATCAGGCAGAGGCAATTGCCAGTGATTTACTGGTGGCTTTGCAGGGCGGAAAGGACAATCTGGAAACGCTGGCTACCAACGCTGGCTTGGAATCCAACCGTTACGAGTTGTTGAAGCGCAATGCGCTTCAACCTGATAACAAACTGGTCACTGAAATATTTAAGCTGAAGCCACCGGCAGAAGGCGAGACCATACAAGTGGTACTTCCTTCAACTGACGGCTTTGCAGTGGTAGAACTTGAGGCAGTAAAAGATGGCGTTGCGCAAGAGGGCGAAGCATTGGCTCAGCAGCAGTACTCAAGAATTCTGACCAATAGCTATGCCAGTCAGGAAGCCTTTGGCTTGATGCGTCGTTTGCGCAGTGAGGCAGAGGTTAAAGTGTTTGAAGACCGCATTCAATAGAACCGGATTGACTAAACCGCATTAAGATAATTTAGCGGGTTAAAAAAGTAAGGGGTCGGCAATGCCGGCCCCTTTTTTTTGTCTTGCAAATCTAATCTTACTATTCCGTATCACCACCAAGTTCAGCCATGCCCAGGATGTTGTAGCCGTTATCTACATAAGTGATTTCACCGGTCACGCCTGAAGCCAGGTCCGAACACATAAATGCAGCCACATTGCCCACCTCTTCAGGAGTTACGGTGCGGCGCATAGGTGCGGTGCGTTGAACGTGATCCAGCATTTTCCTGAATTGGGAAATTCCAGCCGCGGCCAACGTTTTGATAGGGCCCGCAGAGATCGCATTGACGCGATGGCCTTCAGGGCCGAGGCTTTGAGCCATATAGCGCACATTGGCCTCCAGGCTGGCCTTGGCAAGGCCCATGACGTTATAGCTCGGCATAGCCCTGACAGAGCCCATATAGCTAAGCGTGAGCAGGGCACCGTTGCGGCCCTTCATCATTTCTCTGCCAGCTTTTGCCAAAGCTACAAAACTATAAGAGCTGATGTCGTGAGCAATTTGAAAGCCTTCACGGGTTACGGCATCCATGTAGTCGCCTACCAGTTGTTCGCGTGGGGCAAAGCCAACCGAATGAATCAGGATGTCGTAGCTGTCCCAGTGTTCACGAAGTTGTACGAATGTATCGTCGATGGCTTCATCGTAGGCAACGTCACACGGCATGATGATCTCTGATTCACAGACATCCGCACATTGCTGTACGCGTGACTTGAGTTTATCTGTCTGGTACGTGAAAGCCAGTTCAGCACCTTCACGGTGCATGGCTTCTGCAATACCCCATGCGATGGATCGTTTGCTGGCAACACCGACAATTAGTGCGCGTTTACCTTTCAGAAATCCCATTGCTGATTCTCGCTTTTATTAAAAATGGCAGATTACCACAAAACCCCAATAGCATGATGTATTCGCGTTTTAAGGTACAGGGTCGTGGCCGCCTTCACAGAAGGGTTGGCAGCGCAAAATTCGTTTAAAACCCAGCCAGGTACCTTTGAGGGCACCGTACTTGTCGATCGCTTGCGCTGTGTATTGCGAACAGCTTGGGGTAAAACGGCAGTGTTGCCCGAAAAAAGGGCTTAAAGCGAGTTGATACGCCCGTATAAGGGCCAGTAATACTTTTTTCATCATAAAGCTGTTCCGCTCTAATTATGCCTGCCTTGATAATGACAGATGTAAAAATAACTTGCCGTTAGTATCAAGTTAGGCTATAACACTGCACCTTGATCCGGTTGCTTTCGGCCCGATTTGTATAAAACGTATAATAATCAGCAACATATATTATATGTCTATTAATTTCCAAGGAGTTTTCAAGCGCATATGACTGTCTCTACTGCAAAATCACCTGTCGGCTACAAACCTTCTGACAAAGAAGAATACATGAGTGCCAAGCAGCTCGACTATTTCAGGACCAAATTGGTCACCTGGAGAGATGAGCTGATTGAAGAATCACGTGAAACCATCAACAACCTCCAGCAGGAAGTCCGGGACGTTGGCGATGAAGCCGAACGAGCTACCCGTGAAACCGAGAATAGTCTCGAGCTGCGTACCCGTGATCGCTATCGCAAGTTGATCAATAAAATCAATAAAGCCCTGGTTCGTGTCGATGATGGCGATTACGGCTATTGCGAAGAAACCGGTGAAGAAATCGGCCTGCAACGTCTGGAAGCCCGTCCTATCGCTACTTTATGTCTGGACGCCCAGGAACGCTGGGAACTGCGTCAAAAACAAATGGGTGATGGCCGCTAGGTCAGCGTTTAAACGCCCAGCAGCTTGCTATTGGGCATTTTGCTATTCGGCACCTGGGTGTTCGGCACTTTGGTATTTGGCTGCGGCGGCATAGATCGCCTGCAGCATGGCATGCAAACCGTTTGCCCGCGTGGCAGAAAGGTGTTGTTGCAAACCAATGGCGGTGATGAAGTCTGGCTTTGCGGCGAGAATCTCACCGGCAGAGGCGCCTGAATAAACCTTGATCAACAAAGCGATTAAACCGGAAACAATGGCCGCATCGCTGTTCGCCCGAATCGTCATTTCATCGGCGTTTCCTTCAATTATCAACCAGACTCTGGATTGACATCCGTGTAGCAGGATGTCATCCGTTTTCTCGGCTTCATCCAATGGTTCCAGCGTTTTGCCCAGATCAATCAGATACTGATACCTGTCCATCCAGTTTTCGAGGAAACCAAAGTCGCTGATAATCTCCTGCTGTGTTTGGTCAGGCGAGGTCATATTCAAGAGGCCCACCTATTCATTGATATGATCACCGACATGATCACTGGCTCGACGCCAGCGAGTGCCATCAGCCACATCTTCAAGAACAATTTCCATGGCCTGCAGTTGATCACGTAATTCATCTGCACGGGCAAAATCCCGATCCGCGCGCGCCTGGTTTCTATCGGCAATTAGTTTCTCAATTAGCACATCATCCAGGCCCTGCTTGTCACCTGCCAGCCAGGTTTCAGGATCTTCCTGAAACAAGCCGATCAATTTGCCAGCGGCCAGCAAGTAGCCGGCTGAAGTGTGTGCAGCTTCTGCACTGTCGGCATTGGCCAGTTTACGCGCTTCATTGTTCAGTTCGGCCAGTGCTTCGGGCGTGTTCAGGTCATCGCGCAGGGCAGACATGAAAGCTTCAGAAGGCGCATCGGCGGCTTTTAGTGAGCCGTTTTTGGCTGCGGCATCACGAAGCACACCATAAATTCGGTTCTGGGTTCGCTGAGCGCGGGTCAGGGCCTCATCAGACCAATCCAATGGCTGACGGTAATGCGCGCTTAGCAACAGGTACCTAAGCACTTCGCCTTTGGTGTTTTTAAGCAGGTTGTTTACAATCAGCGTATTGCCCAACGATTTGGACATCTTGCGCTTGTTGAAAGTCACAAACCCGTTGTGCATCCAGTAGCGGGCAAAAGCCTTGCCGCCATGCGCACACACACTCTGTGCAATTTCGTTTTCATGATGCGGAAACACCAGATCCTGACCGCCACAATGAATATCAATGCTTACACCCAGATGCTGTTCCGACATCACTGAGCATTCCAAATGCCAGCCTGGACGACCCCAGCCCCACGGGCTATCCCAACCGGGTTGCGGGTCCTCGGAAGGTTTCCATAAAACAAAGTCACCGGGGTGCTTTTTGAAATCAGCGACTTCAACTCTGGCACCCGCCACCATTTCGCGAAGGTCCCGGCGCGACAGGGCACCGTAATCGTCAAATGACTCAATCGCAAACAAGACATGGCCGTCAGTGGCGTAGGCGTGGCCGCTGGCGATCAGTTTCTCAATCATCTTAATCATCTGCGGGATATGATCAGTCGCCCGTGGCTCAACGGTGGGCAGACCTACACCCAATGCTGCCATGTCTTTGTGATAGGCTGCGATATAGCGCTTTGAAATCACATCGATGGACACTTGTTCCTCAGCCGCTGCGGCATTGATTTTGTCATCCACATCGGTGATGTTGCGGGCATACACCACTTGCGGGTATTGTCTGGTCAGCAGCTTATAAAGCAGGTCGAAAATGACGGCCGGCCGCGCATTACCAATGTGCGCAAAGTTGTACACCGTGGGCCCGCAGGCGTACAGTGTGACGCGGTTTTCATCCAGCGGTGTGAAACCCCGCTTTTCGTGTTTAAGCGTGTCATACAGGACTATAGATTTGGTTTCGGTCATTTTTTCAGTCTGGGTCAATACAGCGAAAATGGAACGCCACAGGGTTTCGCAAAACATAGGGCGGGCACGGACAACAAGCCCGTATTTTAACAAGAATGGTCAGCAAGCAAAGAGGCAAATTCGATGACAATGCGAAAAACTGTTACACATGGCTATCAAAAGCACGTTGAAACGGTTCAGAAATATTGGGAACAGGCCCTCGCTGAGGAAGGCTATGATGCCGCGTTGATCCATGCGGGCAGTAAATTGCCGAGTTTTCTTGATGATTACGAATATCCTTTCCGCTGCAATCCGCATTTGCTCTGGTGGGCACCGTTAATGACTCAACACGATAGCGCCTTGTGGGTTCGACCGGGCCGCAAACCGAAATTGTTCTATTACCAGCCTGACGATTACTGGCACACACCGCCCGCAGACCCGGAAAGCTGGTGGGCAGAGCAATTTGATATTGAAGCTGTTAGGAGCGAAGATACGTGGAAACAGGCGGTCGCGCCCAATACCGCCTACATTGGTGATGCCCCTGCGCTGGCTGCTGCAGTGGCGTCAAGCGATCTGAATCCGTCGCGCTTGGTTAACGCTATCCACATAAGCCGTACCCGTAAAACCGAGTATGAAATTGCCTGCATGGCAGAAGCTGCACATTTAGGCGCGCTTGCACATCGGGCGGCCGAGCAGGCCTTCCTCGAAGGCCTAAGTGAATACGATATCCATCAGCGTTACTGCATGGCGATTAAAATGGTCGACGCGCAATTACCCTATGGCAACATCGTGGCCCTGAATGAACACGGTTCGGTGTTGCACTACCAACAGCACGACAAGCAAGCTCCACCATCCTCACGTTCCTTTTTGATCGATGCCGGCGCAACCTGCCATCAATACGCGTCGGATATTACCCGCAGCTATGCCAGCGAGCAGTGCGAGTTTGCTGACCTGATCAATGCCATGGATAACATGCAGCAGGAGATATGTGCCGCGGCGGTTGAGGGTTTGGATTACCGCCAGCTGCATTTACAGGCACATCGCGATATCGCGGGCATTCTGAAAGATTTCGGTATCATTAATGGTTCGGTTGAATCAGCACTTGAAAGCGGCCTGAGCGGAGTATTTTATCCGCATGGTCTGGGGCACTATATCGGCCTGCAAACGCATGATGTGGCGGGTTTGATTGCTGATGCTGATGGCACAGCAGTCGCGCCACCCGAAGGTCATCCATTCCTGCGCTTAACACGACATCTGGAAAGCGGCAATGTCGTTACCATTGAGCCCGGTTTATATTTTATTGAGCCTTTACTGAGGGCCTGGCGTGAAAATGGTGATGTCAAAGCAATTAACTGGGATCGGATTGATGCCTTTTCGCCGTATGGCGGAATTCGGATTGAGGACGATGTGCTGGTGACAAAGTCGTCTCCCATAAACTTGACCAGACAAGCATTTGATACGCTGTGACCCCAATTTGTACTCTGGCAGGCTTTACTCTGGTTTGATCAAGCCCAGTTCGGACATTTGTGCGACCGGTACCTCTCTGACGGGCCCGTGATTCCAAATATTGGCGTGTTTATCGAATAATTGTTGCTTGTCAGGACTGGAAAGCAGCTTGACCGCTTGTTTCACATTAGAGTCGAGCATCGCCTGGCTTACTATCGTATCGAGCTCGCTGGCATAAGGCTCGCCAATAATTTTACGCATAATGTCATTGGCGGCCGTCAGATCATCGGGGAACAGGAATTTGCCGGTTTGCAGCTGGTAGTAATCCGACATGGTTTGCATGGATAGCAATGAGCAATAGGCATCGTCGAGCACACCGACAATACCCATGGAATCTGGAATCACATCGTCATCTTCAATCCAGTACGAGACAACCATGTCCAGAATGCTTTTAAATTCACGCTCGAGGCCGACTGCTTTGGCAGAGGTCCAGGCAACGGTTAGCAGGTAAGGGACTTGTTCAATATAGTTGTAAACAAAGTTCGCGCCTTTTGCGATAGCAGGCATTTCAGGCTGGACACCTGCGTGCTCGGCAACCACGCGCAGTAGCTCCTGCAAATCAACAGATGCATGTGGATCGGCAAAATGTGTGGCAATTATTTGTTCAATTTGTTGTGTGTTCATGCTGGCTAATTCATGCTCCTGAAGCGCTAGTTTAGCAATTGCAGAACAAAGAAAGCAGTATTGTGTTGAATGTAATTTAAACTACGTGTGTAATTCGACTTATTGTTCGTTAATGTCACCGGTTAATTGACCCGCCTGGAGGGGCTAGTGCTGCTATTGTCCATCATTGCCTTATTTATAGGGCCTCTGCTTTATATCTGGCTACGTCGTGGCGGTTTGGTGGCTAAAGCATTCGATTCCGTTATCGTGGTCGTGCTGCTGGTACTGATGACGTTCGTATTGATCCCGGAATCCTGGCATGCACTGGGGTTGGTTGCGGTTGGCTTGATGCTGGCTGGTTATTTACTGCCGGGCTTGCTGGAGGGGATGGTCAAAAAGGCAGCCCATACAATGCACCTGATCAGCCTGGTGCTGGCATTGGTCGGTCTCGCGCTTCATGCCATGCTGGATGGCGCAGCTTTAACCATGGGGCACGGTGATGCGGCCAATGGCCTGTCCATAGCGATTGTCTTACACCGCTTCGGCATGGGCTTGATGCTATGGATGATGGTGCAACCTGTATTCGGACGCCGCTGGGCTTTCGCTATTCTGGGCTTTGTTGCACTGGCGACGGTGGTTGGATATTTGCTATCAGAAACCATTGTCGGCATGGAAGATGCTTATGCGATGTCAATTATTCAGGCATTGATTGTAGGTATGATTGCACATTCCCTGGTGCATCGAAGCCATGGGTCGGAGCATGTGCACTAGCTGGCTTTCTGATTACGACTATATTTTTCCTGAATCAGGTGGCTGATCATGGATCACGTTGCCCTGAACCGGTTGGGAGTTTAGGTGTTTCGGGAGCCGCACTTAACTGGTTCTCGATTGCATCAGCGATGTTATTAAGTTTCTTGGCCGGATAACCTAATTCGCACAAATGCTCAACCTGGGTTAAGTCCTCGGCCATTCGCTGAAGCTGATGTTGTTTTGGTCGGGGTGGCGAGATTCGAACTCACGACCCCCACGTCCCGAACGTGGTGTTCTACCAGGCTGAGCTACACCCCGACTTGCTGAAGGTATGATTATGGGCAAGAGTTCACTAGTAGTCCAGATTGTCTTTTGTGAACTCGCTCACCGGCACTTGACCGGCGGTTTTTAACACCCGTCTCAGAATATGATTCATTTGTCAGGTTACGACCCCACAAATAGACTTCCCAGGTGTCGTCATTGTTGAACAAACCGAAGCGGCCATTAAAGGTTGTCAGTGCGGCTGCCTGGCCATAGGTAATCGTGTTTGGGATACCAAACGCAGGTAAATCGAACGAAAACGTCGCACCGTGCAGGCCTGTCAAGTCAGCCACCTTTTCATTCTCAATGGTGGTGCAGTACTTGCTCGTGTAAATCACATCCAGACTGAGCAACACCCGACTTACAAGCATCTTAACCAAGTGGGAGATGCATTGAAATAGGCGCTGATCAGCAAAATATTCGTGGCTACAAATAGATGCAGGGCTAAGCTGCAAAACACTGCACTGTTTATCATCTTTAATTTTCACAATTGTTAAGAAATTGTAATAATTCCTTGCTACAATAGTTAAATCAAAGTTCGGCTGATATTGCTCAGGCTTTGTGTAGGAGGCCATCGCAGCAGCGATGGGTAAGAGACAAATGGTTTTAAAGGTGGATACCTAAATGTATATGAAATTACGAACTTCATTTGCTTTTCTGGCATTGACGCTGCTTCTGCTTGCTCCAATGACTGTTTTGGCACAGAGCACAACCTCTTCTATCCGAGTGAGTGTTATCACTCCTGCTGGAGAGCCAGCGACTGATGCAACCATTAATGTTACTGACACGCGTACCGGCAGCACACGCACAGCGAAAGTAACTTCTGCGGGTACGGCGACACTTACCGGCCTGCGTGTTGGCGGGCCCTATACGGTTGGCGCCGGCGCGATGGACTACACCAGCCAGACGGTTACAGACATTTTCGTCCGATTGGGTGAAACCTACTATTTGCCAATGACTCTGGGTCAAACCGGCATGGAAGAGGTGGTTGTGACCTCTGCGGCAGTGCAAACCCAGCAGGTTGCGTTAGGCCCGTCTTCTACCTTCAATATTGAGGACCTGGAAGACTACCCTGCAATTAACCGCGATATTCGCGATGTAATTCGTTTTGATCCGCGCATTTATCAGGATAAGGCATTCGTAGGCGCTATCCAATGTGCCGGCGCCAACTCCCGTTTCAACAGTTTGACCGTTGATGGCGTTCGTATGAATGACAACTTCGGCCTGAACAGCAATGGTTACCCAACTACAAGACAGCCATTCCCGTACGACGCCATTCAGCAGGTTTCAGTAGAACTGGCTCCATTTGACGTTCAGTACGGCGGTTTCACCGGTTGTAACATCAATGCAGTTACCAAATCCGGTGGCAATGAATTCTTCGGTACTGTCTGGTATGACTACACCAACGATTCCATGCTCGGTGACGAGTTGGAAGGTGACTCGATCGATAATGGTAGTTTTGATGAAAAACGTTACGGCGGATCTTTCGGTGGCCCGCTCATCAAGGATAACCTGTTCTTTTTTGCAGCCTACGAAAAGCTGGAGGGCATCCAACAGTTTAACCGTGGTGGTGCCGACTCAGGTGCGGGCGATTCTGTAGATGGCGTGACCGTAGCTCAATTGAACGAAATTGCTGATATCGCGCAGAGCGTCTATGGTTACGATGTCGGCGGTTTTCCACCAACTTTGCCAGTTGAAGACGAAAAGTACGTCATCAAGCTTGATTGGCAGATTAATGATAATCACCGTGCAGCCTTGACCTACAACTATAATGACGGCTTCAGCTTGTCTGAAAGTGATGGTGGTTCTTCAAGATTGTCGTATTCAAACCATTACTACGAACGCGGCGCTGAATTGAAAGCTTTGACCCTGCACCTGTTCTCAGACTGGACCGATCAGTTCTCTACTGAGGTTCGCGCCGGTAATCTTAAGCTGGTAAATCGTCAGCAGAACATCGGTACACCTGGTTTTGGTGAGGTTCAGATCCGCACGTATAACGGCAATGACAGCGCGACTGTGTATCTCGGCGTTGATGACTCCAGACAGTCCAATGAACTGAATTACGAAACCGACAACTATAAATTTGCCGGTAAATATGTCACTGGCAATCACGTAATCACCGGTGGCTATGAACGGGATGAATTGACTATCTTCAACCTGTTTATTCAGGAAACTGAAGGTGAATATCGTTTTGACCGTAGCTGCGGTGTGGCTGATCCCAATGGTTGTATTGATGCGTTCAGAGAAGGGAATTTGTACGGTGGCAGCATTTATTATGAAAATGCCCGCCCAAACAATATTCCTGCTGAAGGCGCTGCAGACTGGGCTTACGATATCAACACTGTGTATGCGCAAGACGAAATTTCATTCCATGGTGGTGATATGACCTTGGTCGCCGGCCTTCGTTATGAATGGTATGCCAGTGATTCGTTGCCGCGTGCTAACCCGGCATTTGAGGCCCGCAACGGCTATACCAATGCCAGTAACTTCGATGGCATGGATTTGCTGCAGCCACGCATAGGTTTTAACTGGGACATCAATGACCGCTTGATGTTGCGCAGTGGTGTTGGTCTCTATTCCGGTGGTAACCCGAATGTATGGCTGTCCAATAACTTCTCGAACGATGGTGCTACTTTGATCGAAGCCCGTCAGAGTCTTCTGGATAGCATCTATGGCAAAGGCCAATGGAATTTCAACAACATCCCATGGACCGGCGATGGTCGTCCTTTGTGGAACGTTCCGCAAGATATGTATGATTTTGTAGGTTCAGGTTCATCTGATGGTAATGTCGATGCGATTGATCCTGGCTTCAAACTACCAAGCAACTGGAAATTCTCTGTGGGCGCTACCTACGAGTTGGGCGACGGCTACATCATCAACGGCGACATTCTGTACACCATGTCCGAAGATTCTGCCATTTTGGTACGGCCCAACCTGGTACGGGTCGGCACATCGCCAGATGGTCGCCCGATTTACAACAATACCCGTGGCTTTAACAACGACACCATCCTGACCAACGTCAAAGGCGATGATGCGACAGCGCTGAATATTGCAGTAGGTATCAACAAGAGCTTTGATAATGGCTTTGATTGGTCGGCGGGCTACTCGTTTACAGAGGCCAAAGACGTGAATCCAATGACCAGTTCAACATCGGGTTCTAACTACGGTAACGTAGCTGTCACAGATCCGAACAATGTTGGCCTGGCGATCTCTAACTACAATATCCCACATCGCTTTACCGCCCGTTTGGCTTACAAGGCCTACTGGTGGGGTGATAACCGCACCCTGTTCTCGTTGTTTGGTGCAGTGAATCAAGGCCGTCCGTACTCATATGTGTTCAGTCGCAATGATGGCGATGCGTTTGGCGATCGGGAAGATTACCGTCATCTGTTGTACGTGCCCGATCCCAACGGCGATCCGAATGTTGTGTTTGGGCCCGACTTTGATCAGGCGGCTTTCTTTGCATTCGTCAAGAAAGAAGGTTTGCAGCCAGGAACTCAAAAACGTAACGACCAGAACAGCGATTGGTGGGGACACTTTGACCTGCGTATTGAGCAGGACTTTCCGGGCTTTTTTGAAGGTGATCGTTTCTCGGCATATATCATCATCAGCAACTTCTGTAACCTGTTGAATGATGACTGGTGTGTATTGAAAGAATCTGGTTTCCCACGCATGGATGATGTTGTAGAAATGGACATCGTTAACGGCCAGTACCTGTTCGAGGAGTTTGTTAATCCTGGTGGGCAGTCCCGCTCAACTTCGGCTTCTTTGTGGGAAGCACGTGTCGGGGTGAGATACGAGTTCTGATTTAACCTGAATTGTTTTGGGGGAGTGACCGGGGAGGCCAGCGATAAGTTGGCCTCTCTTTTTTATCTGTCGTAAAAGGGCTAAGCTGATACGCAGAATCAAGCATCCGGGTTTTATACCGGGATGATCATAGAAATAATAATTGGAGCTTGCCTTGTCTGCTGATGCTGTTAGTGCCCGGATTTACCCGGCTGGAATCCTTACCACCTTAAGTCAAATTGAAGTTGAACGACTGCATGACGCAAGTCAGGGCGACCTGGCCGGGCTGTTGCGGCGTTGCGCGTTGGCGGTTCTCAACAGCGGCAACGACGGCGATGATGCTGAAGCGCTGATGGAGCGCTACAACGATTTCGAAATCGAAGTGCAACAGGTCAATCGTGGTATCCGTCTGCAATTAAGTAATGCGCCAGCATCCGCTTTTGTTGATGGCGTAATGGTGCAGGGCATACGGGAGTTACTTTCTGCAGTTATTCGGGACCTGGTGTACTTTGACATCCGGGTGAGTCAGCATGGCATGGGTGAATTGTCTACCCAGAAAGGCATCACCAATGCGGTTTTTGAAATGTTACGTAACGCGAACGTACTAAACCCCTTAGGTGAACCGGATATCGTGGTGTTCTGGGGTGGGCATTCCATCTCACGCGATGAATATGAATACACCAAAAAAGTCGGTTATGAAACCGGCCTGCGGCGGCTGAACATTTGCACAGGTTGCGGCCCGGGCGCGATGAAAGGCCCGATGAAAGGCGCGACGATTTCGCACGCCAAGCAGCGCATTCACAACGGTCGCTATATTGGTATATCTGAACCGGGCATTATCGCAGCCGAATCGCCAAACCCGATAGTCAATCAGTTGGTGATCATGCCGGATATAGAAAAACGCCTGGAGGCATTTGTGCGTCTCGGCCACGGCGTTGTGGTGTTCCCGGGAGGTGTAGGCACCGCAGAGGAAGTTCTGTTCCTGATTGGTGTTTTACTCAATCCAGCCAATAAGGAAATTCCATTCCCGTTTGTGCTCACAGGACCAGCAGGGTCTTCGGAGTATTTTGAGCAGTTGGATGCATTTATCGGCTTGACCCTGGGTGAGGAAGCGCAATCGATGTATCAGATCATCGTTGATGACCCCACCCAAGTCGCGCAAGTGATGTCGACAGGTCTGGCTGAAGTTAAAGCGTACCGTCGAGCGCACAAAGATGCTTACTATTTTAACTGGAAATTGGAGCTTCAGCCTGAATTTCAGCATCCTTTTGACCCCACCCACGAAAACATGGCTGGATTGAAACTCAATCGTGATCAACCCAAGCATCTATTGGCTGCCGATTTGCGCCGGGCATTTTCGGGGATTGTCGCCGGCAATGTGAAGCCTGCCACTTTGAAGTTGGTTCGCGAAAAAGGTTTGTTCGAAATGAACGGCGAAAAAGAAATTATGCTGGCGTTGGATAAGCTGCTGGCTTCTTTTATCGATCAACGCAGAATGAAGTTGCCCGGCACACATTATGTACCGTGCTACAAGGTTATTTCCTGACAGTCTGAGGCTGCGACTGCCCGCCACTGTTTAGATTTGAATTCAAACAATGAGAATAATTAACAAGTTATCTGCACTGTGGATACTGTGTTTAGCATTGGCAGCGTGTCAGCCCTCTGACGGGGTGAATGAAAGCGCGGGGACTGACCAGAGAGCTACGGGCACTGTTGATGCTGCCTCGGCGGTCAAGTTTGTAAGCGAGGCAGAAGCAGAACTGGAAAAACTGGCTGAACATGCAGAGCTAATCGCCTGGGTGAACAGCAACTTCATAACCTCAGACACAGAACAGTTATCTGCCAGTGCTACCGAAGCATATACGGCACTGCAGGTGCGTCTGGCTACACAGGCTGCTGCTTTTAACGACGTAAAAGATCTGGGTGCCGACACTCAACGAAAGCTTGGAATCATCCGCAGCAACATTGTGATTCCAGCGCCAGCCGGTGCCGCCGAAATGGCGGAGCAATCAGAAATCGGTACTAAGATGGGCGGTATTTATGGCAAGGGCAAATACTGCTATGCCAATGGCAACTGTCTGGACCTTGGACTGCTGAGCGACATCATGGCGGACTCTCGTGATCCGGACGTGTTGCTGGAAGCCTGGAATGGATGGCGGAAGGTGTCGCCGCCGATGAAGCATCTGTACGCTCGCCAGACGCAATTGGCCAACGAAGGTGCCAGACAATTGGGTTTTGCTGATACAGGCGCGATGTGGCGCTCTGGATATGACATGCCTGCTGATGAGTTTACAGCAGAAACAGACCGGCTTTGGGGTGAGGTTAAACCGCTTTACGATGGGTTGCAATGTCATGTGCGGGCAAAACTGGGTGAGCAATACGGCACGCAATTAGTTGCACAAGACGGGCCCATCCCGGCCCATTTACTGGGTAATATGTGGGCCCAGGATTGGAGCAATATTTATCCTCTGGTTGCCCCGGTTGAAGTGGAAGCGCAGTACGACCTCAGCGGAATTTTAAAAGAACGGAACTACGACGCCATTGAAATGGTGAAAACCGGGGAAAGCTTTTTTAGTTCTTTGGGTTTTGATCGACTGCCGCAAACATTCTGGGAACGGTCTTTGTTTGTAAAGCCGAAAGACCGGGATGTGATCTGCCACGCGTCTGCCTGGGATATTGATGGTAAAGATGATTTGCGCATCAAGATGTGCATCAACACCAATGCAGAAGACTTCAGAACCATTCACCATGAGCTGGGACATAATTACTACCAGCGTGCTTACAATCAACTGAGTTTTTTGTACCGTAACAGTGCCAACGACGGCTTTCACGAGGCAGTTGGCGACACCATTACCTTGTCGATAACACCGGAATACCTGCAGAAAACAGGCCTGTTAAAAGAAGTTCCCGATGCATCAGGTGATATACCTTTTCTGATGAAAAGGGCGCTCGAAGGCATCGCGTTTTTGCCATTCAGCCTGGTCGTCGATCAATGGCGATGGAGAGTTTTTGCCGGTGAGGTTGGCCCAGCTGGGTATAACGATTTGTGGTGGCAGTTGCGTGAACAGTATCAGGGGGTTAAGGCACCGAATGAACGTCCGGCAGATGCGTTTGATCCGGGTGCTAAATATCATGTGCCTGGCAATACGCCGTATTCCCGCTATTTTCTGGCACGTATTTTACAATTTCAATTTCATCGTAGTCTGTGCGAAATATCCGGCAATACCGGCCCGATCCATCGTTGTTCTATTTATGGAAACCGGCAAGCGGGTGAGCGTTTAAATGCCATGCTGGAAATGGGGCGCAGTCAACCCTGGCCGGTTGAATTGGAGGCGCTAACCGGACAATCGAGGATGGATGCAACTGCAATTCTGGATTACTTTGCGCCATTAAAAGTCTGGTTGGATGAGCAGAATAAAGACCGCCAGTGTGGCTGGTAAACGCGCATTAGGTCAGCTGCCGCAGGGCGCAGACCCTTTCAGTCGACAGGCTGTCACCCCAGGCTACGCCTCAGTTACCAGTGCTACGCCTCAGTTTATTGCTGAAGTGGCCAGATCAGCCAGCCGCTGACCCACTTTCACCGGGTCGCCGGCGCCATTGCCCGCCAGGTCTGCTACCATTCTTTTGGGTAGCATCATCACGACAGTAGAACCCATGTTGAAGCGTCCCATCTCTTCGCCTTTGTCCAATCTGATCTCGCCGATTGGGTAGTCAATAACGGTCACTTCTTTATTTTTGTTGGGTGTGATTTCACCCGCCCAGACTGTTTCGGTGCTCGACACCAGCATAGCGCCAACCAGGACCAGAACTAATGCTCCTGCGGCAGTATCAAAAATGCAGATCACCCGCTCATTTTTGGCAAACAGGCGGTCGATCTGACGCACCGTATAAGGCGCAACCGAAAACAGACGGCCCGGCACATGAATCATGCGCCTGAGTTCTCCTGCCATGGGCATGTGAATGCGATGATAATCACGTGGCGACAAGTAGATGGTCGAAAAATAGCCATCAAGTAGTTGTGGGCAAACTTCATCTCCTGCCAGAAAATCCTGCAGTGAGTAGGTCTTGCCTTTGGCCTGCAATATCTGATTGTCGTGTAGATCACCGGTTTCACTGATGCGGCCATCACAGGGAGACAACAGCGCGGTGGGGGCGGTTTCAAATGTGCGCACGCCCGGTTTGAGGGCTCTGGTGAACCATGCATTGAAGCTGACGTAATCGCTTTTTTCGGGTGAGGCGGCTTCTGCAGGATTAATTCCGGCCAATTTGCTGATGACGACAATCAGCGTATTCTTTAACCATTTGATTTCGCAACGCATTAAAGCGTAGACGATGCGGGACGCGAAGTGCTGCGGCAGAATGGTTTGGATGCCTGCCAGCAGTCGTTCAATCAGAGTTCTCATTGTTTGAAATTGACCATGGGTTTATTTTGGCAGTCAATTATAATGCCCCCTGAGTAACTCCGGGGAATTTATGAATACTGCCAAAGACGGGCTCGAGTATTGCGCTGCCGAGATGGATCGTGCCGGCCTGCATTTCGGGCATGGAACCGATAATGCCTATGATGAGGCTGCCTGGATGCTGCTGCATGTGCTGTCGGCTCCCCTGGATGGAAGTTTCGATGATTGGGATGTGGTGCTGAGCCAGGCGCAGCAGGCGTCTCTGGCAGGCTTGCTGGAGCGCAGGATCAAAGAGCGACTGCCATTGGCCTACCTGACGGGCACGGCCATGTTTTGCGGTCTCGATTTTGAAGTCAGTAAAAACGTGCTGGTGCCGCGTTCGCCAATTGCGGAATTGATTGTCAGTGGATTCGAGCCCTGGTTACAGCCAGATCCCGAAAGCAAGGGCAGGGTGATGGACATGTGCACTGGCGGCGGCTGTATTGCGATTGCTATGGCGGTTTATATGCCAGAATTGCAGGTAGATGCTGTTGATATTTCCTATGCTGCATTAGAAGTGGCGGCGCGAAATGTCAGCAGGCATGGCGTTGCAGAACGTGTGAGTTTGCTGGAGTCGGATTTATTCTCGACAATCGCAGGTCGGCAAATAGATGCGCGGCAATACGACCTCATTGTCAGTAATCCGCCCTATGTGTCTGCGCAGGTGTTTGCCAATTTGCCCGCAGAATATCTTGCAGAGCCATCGGGTGGTTTGGTATGCGGTGAAGATGGACTGGATATTGTGTTGAAAATACTGGATGCTTCACCTGACTATCTGAAAAAGAACGGCTGCTTGATTATGGAGGTCGGCGTGAGCGCTGAAACCCTGATTGACCTTTTGCCGGATGTGCCATTTTTATGGCTTGAATTTGAAAACGGCGGAGATGGCATATTTCTGCTGGATTATGATCAACTGCTAACGTGCCAACCGCTTGTGCGCACAGTTCTGGAGCAACGACAACATGTCTGATAATACTTTCGGGCGATTATTCCGAATAACGACTTTTGGCGAAAGCCACGGCCCTGCAATTGGCTGTGTGATTGATGGCTGTCCTCCCGGGCTCGAAATCGATGTGGCCGAGATTAAACATGAACTGGCTCGCAGGGCGACCGGCAAAAGCAGACACACCTCGCAAAGAAAAGAAAAAGATGATGTGCAGGTGTTGTCTGGCGTGTTTGAAGGTAAAACCACCGGTACGCCGATTGCGCTGGTCATAGAAAACACCGATGCCCGTTCTAAGGATTACGGCAATATTGCCGAGACATTCAGGCCCGGCCATGCTGATATAACTTACTGGAAAAAGTACGGTTTGCGCGATTATCGTGGCGGTGGTCGTTCATCTGCGCGCGAAACCACCATGCGGGTTGCCGCCGGCGCCATTGCCAAGAAGTATCTGCGTGAGCAGTTCGGTATTGAAATTCACGGTTGGCTGGCACAGTTGGGCCCGATCCGTACCGATAAGGTATTGGATCTGGCTGAAGTGGACAACAACCCGTTTTTCAGCCCCGACGCATCCGTAGTTGAAGACCTGGAAAACCACATGTATAGCCTCAGAAAATCCGGCGATTCATGTGGTGCCAGAATTTCAGCTGTGGCGAGCAATGTGCCGGCCGGGCTCGGTGAGCCTGTGTATGGCAAGCTGGATGCCGATCTGGCCTCCGCCATGATGAGTATCAATGCAGTCAAAGGTGTTGAAATTGGAGCTGGATTCGGCAGTGTAGAGCAACTCGGCACAGAGCACCGGGACGAAATTACCCCTGAGGGTTTTTTGAGCAATCACGCAGGCGGCGTGCTGGGTGGAATTTCCAGTGGTCAGGACGTCAGAGTCAGTGTAGCCTTCAAGCCAACTTCCAGTTTGCGAATTCCCTGCCAAAGTATAGATATTCATGGAAACCCGGTAGCAGTGATAACCAAGGGTCGGCACGATCCTTGTGTTGGTATCCGGGCAACCCCGATTGTGGAAGCTATGCTGGCACTGGTGTTAATGGATCATGTGTTAAGACACAGAGCCCAGAATGGTTAACAACATCAAAGTTAAGAACACAGAAGTTAAGAGCAAACAGGCAAAGCTCAAATAAAGTTAATCACAGTACAAACTAATTGAAGGTAATTTAAAGAAATGAACAAGGATTTGAAAATCGCGGTAGTGGGTGCAACGGGCGCTGTGGGTGAAGCCATGCTTAGCATTTTGGCGGAAAATGGATTTGCGAAGTGCAACGTACGCGCCCTGGCCAGTGAAAAATCATTTGGCGATTCAGTCGAATTCGGCAAACGTTACCTGTCAGCTGAAGTGCTGGAGGATTATGATTTTACCGGCACCGACTTTGCACTCTTTTCTGCGGGTAGCGATATCAGCATTAAGTATGTACCGCGAGCGGTTGCTGCCGGATGTATTTGCATCGACAATACCTCGGCCTTTCGCCGTGATGACGATATACCTTTAGTGGTGCCGGAAATTAATGGTGACTTGCTGAAGGACCTGCCGGCGGGCGCTATTATTGCCAATCCCAATTGTTCAACCATTCAAATGCTAATGGCGATTGCGCCCATACACAAAGCTGCAGGGATTGACCGGATCAATGTTGCTACTTATCAGTCAGTGTCGGGTGCCGGCAGAAAAGGACTGGAAGAATTGGCACGACAAACCATGGGTCGCTTGCAATTTAAAGATGCCGAACCCAAGACTTTTGCACAACCCATCGCTTTTAATGCCATTCCTGTCATTGATGTGATGCAAGATAATGATTACACCCGTGAAGAAATGAAAATGCAGTGGGAAACCACCAAAATTCTGCGTGATGATGCGATTGGTGTGAATGCGACAGCGGTGCGTGTACCGGTATTTTACGGCCACTCCGAAGCCGTTCACCTTGAAACCACCCGCGATATCAGCATTGAAGAAGTACGTGAATTATTGAGTAAGGCTGAAGGGGTAGAACTGGTCAGTGATGAAGATCCGAAGAAGCAAGTCACTGCGGTGACCCATGCCGCCGGAAAGGATTCCGTATTTGTCAGCAGGCTACGCCGGGACCACACTCATCCGCGTGGTATAAATATGTGGGTGGTAGCAGACAACGTAAGAAAAGGCGCTGCGCTGAACGCAGTGCAGATATTAAAAACTATCGTTTCAGCCAAATTGCCAGTGGAAACCTGATGCCAGCAAACGTAAACTCTGTACAGGGAATCCTGACGGATTTGGTACAAAATTTCAATTAACCATTCTGACTGTCAGGGAGTGACAAGAATGCACAAAACAATTCAATGGATAGCAGTTTTAGTTCTGGTATTAGCCAGTCCTGCTTTGTTCGCGCTGGGTTTGGGTAGCGCCAAGGTCAATTCCTTTTTGAATCAACCTCTGGATGTCAGAGTCGAGTTGATCAGCCAGAGTAGCGAGGAACTGCAAAGCGTAACGGCCAAACTGGCATCCGCTAGAGATTTTGAATTGCTCGGACTAAAGTTGAACTCAATCTCAGCTCCACTTGAATTTGAAGTCGTATCAGACGGCAGTAAGTCCTACATTCACATCACCAGTAATTTGAAGATAAGTGATCCTATTATGCAGGTGCTGGTAGAAGTGGCTTGGGCAAATGGACGCATGTTGCGTGAGTACACATTGTTCCTCGACCCGCCAACATTGGGCTCAAAGGCACCAGCGCCGCTGGTTTCCAAACCTGCTGCGGCGCCTGCACCCGCACAGCCAGCTGTTGTTCAAACCCCTGCCCAACAAACCCCTGCCCAACAAACGCCAACACAACAGACTCCGGCGCAGCAGGTCCCGGCCCAACCGACCGTGCCGGCGACTGCCGGGGTGCCTGACAGCTCTTCTCAGTCGCAGGCGGAAGATGTTGCCGACATTGCGCAGCAAACAAGAAGCTCCGAGGCGTCCGAAACAGTAGGCAAAGGCCAGACCCTGTGGGGTATTGCCAGTGACTGGAGCAAAGGCACCGGTTATAGCGTCAATCAAACCATGCTTGCCATTCAGCGCAATAATCCCGATGCATTCATCAATGAAAATATTAATTTGCTGAAGCAAGGTGAGATCCTGCGAATGCCTGCCAGCAATGAAATGGCTGAGATCAGTTCCCAGCAGGCAGCACTTGAAGTGCAGCGTCAGGCATCTGATTTCAGTCCAGCTTTGAGCACGCCTGACTATGCAACCCCGACGGTTGCAGATAGCGGTGACTATCAGGATACCTACCTTGATGATACATCTGCAGCCGAAGAAGACTTTAGTGAGGGTCGGCTTGAGATTGTGCCTCCTTCGGAAAGCGACGATGACCTTATTGGTGCTATTTCGCAGGCATCTGATGAAGTTACTGCTGCTAATGTTGAGGGTCAGGTTCTGCAGGAAAAACTAACCCGTGCAGAAGAGGATCTGATCAACGCTGGACTGGAAAACAGTTACCTTAAAGATCGTATCGCTGCGCTCGAAGAAGAAGCTGAGGCAGCGAAGAGTGTTCAGGTTGAGGACGCGAGCCTTGCCAATATGGAAGCAGCGATGGCGACCAAGCAGGCCAGCGATGAGCCTGAGCCTCCAGTGGCCCTGACACCAGGTGGCGAGCAACAACCGTGGTATGCAGGCGCGACTATTTGGCTGATTGCGGCGATACTGCTCCTGATTCTGCTGGTTGTCTGGTTTTTGCGCAGAAGAAAGCGCATTGATAGTGAGAGCTTGCAGGAAATTGAGAGCAAGGCGGCGGTGCAGGCTGTGACCGATGATGCTGAGGACTTACTGGATATTCTGGATAATTATGGTGCCAGCCCAGCTACCAGGAAAGATGCTGCTGATGAAGATGAAGAGGCAGAGGAAAAAGCTGATAAAGCGCAGAGGTCTGGCACTGTTATAGAACCGGTGCTGGTTGCCGTTCCTGATCAGAATGAACCTGAACCGGAAGATAGCGACCTTTCCCCTGGGCCGGTTATTGACCTGCCTGACGAGACTGCAAGCAAGCTTAGTGAGAGCGAAGTTGATGAGATCAGGGTTGATACTGCTGCTGATGGCGACGAAGTAGAAGGCGATACCGTCGTTGCTGAAAGTGAAGAAGTAAACGACCCGGAACTCAAGTTGGATCTGGCAAGGGCTTACCTGTCTTTGGGCGATAAAGAAGCCGCCAGGTCAATGTTGGATGAAGTGCTGCTCAACGGTAATGAGGATCAGGTTGCTGAAGCAGAGCAAATGCTCGATGAGCTCTAAGCGGCCATTTTCTGAGTATGCGCTATGCAATGGGTGTGGAATATGACGGCAGTGATTACGCCGGTTGGCAACGTCAGACGCACTCTCCATCAGTACAGACTGAAGTAGAGCGGTCACTTACACAGGTTGCCAATCACGAAGTAGCTGTCATATGCGCCGGGCGCACAGATACCGGCGTTCACGCTCGCGGTCAGGTGGTGCATTTTGATACCACTTCTGAACGGTCGGACCGACAATGGATGTTGGGGACTAACTCGCATCTTCCGGAGGCCATCAGGGCGGTTTGGATTCAGGCGGTTGATGATGATTTCCATGCCCGTTTCGGCGCGTTTTCCAGAAGCTACCAATATCGAATCATGAATCGCTGGGTTAGACCGGCCATTGCAAGCCGGTACTACGGCTGGTGCCGTGACTTGCTGGATGAAGATCTCATGCATGAGGCGTCACAGGTATTGCTGGGCAGGCATGATTTCAGCGCGTTTCAGTCAGCCGGATGTTCCGCGCAGCACGCAATGAGGGAAATCAGCAACATCACCGTGCAACGAAATGAAGATATAATTACGATTGATATTACGGCCAATGCATTTTTGTACCATATGGTGAGGAATATCGTCGGTAGCTTGATTGCCGTTGGTTTGAGGGAGAAGTCGTCCGACTGGTTTGAGCAGGTTTTTAAGGGCGGTGACCGTAAACTGGCTGGTGTGCTGGCCGAATCCAACGGTTTGTGCTTTATGAGTGTTCGTTATGACCCTAAATACAATTTGCCGGAAGAACCTGCTGCGTTTCCGTTTTCAAATCGACAAGGCCGGAAGTAGCCGCGCGGATTTGCGTTTCTGATGCAGGATGTAAAGGTCAAAATTTGCGGGCTCACGCGTGAACAGGACGTTCAGGCATCGGTTATGGCAGGCGCAGATGCCATTGGCTTTGTGCTAACGCGCAGCCCTCGGCAGATCACCGCGGCAAGGGCGAATGAACTCAGTTTGTTGGTGCCAGCCGGTGTTCTGAAAGTGGGTTTGTTTCTCAACCAGTCGCGTGCTGAAATCGAGCAGGTGCTAAATACCGTCTCATTGGATATTCTCCAGTTTCATGGGACAGAATCCGCTGAAGATTGCAGGCAATTTGACTTGCCTTATCTGAAATCAGTATCCATGTTGGATGGTAGTGCATTGAAAATCGCAGCGATAGATTACCCGGATGCGGCCGGTTTATTGCTGGATAGCCATGTCGCAGGAAAAGTGGGTGGCAGCGGCAAAGTTTTTGACTGGTCGTTGATCAGCAAAGGGTCGATTCCTTTGTGGCTTGCCGGCGGCCTGAATCAGGATAATGTTGCTGCTGCAATGCAACAGGCACAGCCCTTTGCTGTGGATGTCTCGAGCGGGGTAGAAAGCAGCCCGGGCATCAAATGTGCAGAGAAAATAGTTGCTTTTATCAACGCTGCTCGCAGCTGATTGAAAGCATTTTAAGGAAATTAATCAAACAACAGTGGGTAATGAGACAGTACGCAAAAATGGATAAGCAACCTGATATAAATGGACATTTTGGCGAGTTTGGTGGCACTTACGTGTCCGAAACTCTGATGCACGCCCTTGATGAATTAAAGCAGGCATATGGCCGCTGGCGTATAGACGATGAGTTTGTTGCGCGCATGGATGAAGACCTCAGTCACTATGTTGGACGGCCATCGCCGGTTTACTTTGCCGAACGTTATACCTCCGCAGCAGGTGGCGCCAGAATATATCTGAAAAGAGAAGACCTGAATCATACCGGTGCACACAAAATCAATAACACCATGGGCCAGGGTTTGTTGGCGCACTACATGGGCAAAAAGCGGGTAATCGCTGAAACCGGAGCAGGCCAGCACGGTGTTGCTTCCGCTACAGTGGCTGCCCGCTTGAATCAGCAATGCCAGGTATATATGGGCGCTGTAGATATCGAGCGACAGGCCATTAATGTGTTCAGAATGAAGCTGCTTGGGGCTGGCGTGACGCCGGTGACTTCAGGTTCGGCAACGCTTAAGGATGCCTTGAATGAGGCCATGCGCGACTGGGTAACCAATATCCATGATACGTTTTACATTATTGGTACCGTTGCAGGTCCGCACCCCTATCCGGAAATGGTTCGGGACTTTAATGCGATCGTCGGTCGTGAAGCACGCCAGCAGATGCTGGATATGCGCGATGCATTACCTGACGCACTGGTGGCCTGTGTCGGTGGCGGTTCCAATGCCATGGGTCTTTTTTATCCATTCATAGAAGATACTGATGTGCAGATGTTTGGTGTCGAGGCAGCAGGGCGGGGTATTGAGACCGGCGAGCACGCCGCTTCCCTGTGCGCGGGCAGGCCGGGCGTTTTGCATGGTTGCCGCACTTATTTGCTGGATGATGATGCTGGTCAAATCAGACATACACATTCAGTGTCCGCAGGCCTTGACTATCCAGGCGTGGGCCCGGAGCATGCCTGGCTTAAAGATACCGGCCGTGCAAACTACGTCAGTGTCACTGATGATGAAGCTTTGGCAGCTTTCCACCAGCTTACCCGGCTGGAGGGCATCATGCCGGCGTTGGAAAGCAGTCATGCGCTGGCTTACGGTTTTAAACTGGCAGCTGAAATGCGAGCCGACCAGAGCATTCTGATCAATTTGTCCGGTCGCGGTGATAAGGACGTCCACTCGGTGGCAGCACTGGAAGGAATGTCGATATGAGCGCTCGCATAAAAGACACTTTCACAGGCGCACGGCAGTCCGGCCGTAAACTGCTTGTGCCTTTTATTACTGCTGGAGATCCCCACCCTGATTGGACTGTCGCGATCATGCATGCCTTGGTCGGTGCAGGCGCAGATATTCTGGAGTTGGGTGTGCCGTTTTCCGACCCAACAGCGGATGGACCGGTTATTCAGTTGGCCAGCGAAAGGGCGATTGAGAAAGGTACTGACTTATACAGCGTGTTGCGCATGGTGAAAAAATTCAGGCTGGATAACAAGCACACACCCGTGGTGTTGATGGGCTATATGAATCCGATTGAACGGTTTGGGCCGAACACATTTCCGGCCGCAGCCAGTGCGGCAGGTGTAGATGGATTGTTGTTGGTGGACTGCCCGCCGGAAGAAAGAGGCGAGTTGGGTCGGGCCATGAGTGACGCTCAGCTGGACGGTATTTGTCTGGTGGCACCCACAACAACCCGCGCAAGAGTTCAAACTATTGCAAAGGCGGCCAGCGGCTTTATCTATTACGTCTCGGTGAATGGCATTACAGGTTCAGGTGAGCTCAATGTACAGGAACTGCAACAACCCTTGCAGCAAATCAGGGAGTTCTCGGATTTGCCGGTGGCCGTCGGGTTTGGTATTAAAGATGCTGAAATGGCTTCGGCTGTAGCTGAGTTTGCAGATGCAATAGTGATCGGAAGTGCATTGGTTAGTGCCATGTCAGAGGCCAGTGACGAAGCTGACGTACTGTCAATTGTCGCGTCTTTTGTTGCGCCGGTGCGCAAGTCATTGGACAATACCGCAGGTTCTTTACAAGGTTATGACGAATAAGCATGAGCTGGTTCCAAAAATTCAGACCATCTAAAATCCGTACCGAAGGCGGCAACAAGCGAAATGTCCCCGAGGGATTGTGGACCAAGTGCAGTTCCTGCACGGCCGTTTTATACCGACCTGAGCTGGAGAGAAATCTTCAGGTTTGTCCCAAATGTTCCCACCATATGCCGGTTGCAGCCAGGGCTCGCCTGCAACAGTTTCTTGACGAGGGCGAAAAGCGTGAGATCGGGGCAACACTGGAATCAGTTGATATATTGAAATTCAAGGATTCGAAACGCTATAAAGACCGCCTGATAGCTGCACAGAAGAAAACCGGCGAAGTCGATGCGCTTATAGCGATGGTCGGCAAACTGAAAGGTGCAGATATCGTTAGTTGTGCGTTTGAATTTGGTTTTATGGGTGGTTCCATGGGTTCGGTCGTTGGCGAAAAGTTCGCTCGCGCTGGTCAGGAAAGTCTACGTCTGAACGCACCTCTGGTTTGCTTTACTGCCAGCGGCGGTGCGCGCATGCAGGAAGGCTTGATGTCTTTGATGCAAATGTCGAAAACCAGCGCAGTATTGGCGCGCTTGAGCGAGCAGGGTATACCTTTTATTTCGGTGCTTACGCATCCCACGACCGGCGGTGTGTCTGCCAGCCTGGGCATGCTGGGTGATCTCAATGTTGCTGAGCCCAGTGCGCAAATTGGCTTTGCGGGCCCTCGTGTGATCGAGCAGACGGTTCGCGAAAAGTTGCCTGAAGGTTTTCAGCGCAGCGAGTTTCTTCTGCAAAAAGGCGCTATCGATATGATCGTTGATCGCCGTCATTTGCGTGATGACCTGGGTGCCATGCTGGCACTGATGTGCTCAGGTAGTTTGCCCAAAGTCGTCAATGGGGAATTGCAGGCCAGAATCCGGCATGAGTCAGAAACTGAAACAGGCCCTGGCACTCCTGACTAAAACGCATGAGCTCTGAAGCCATATGAGTAACCCTGACAACTTGCAGGGCTGGCTGGCACTGCTGGAAAAGCGACACACGAAAACCATTGACCTCGGTTTGCAGCGATGCGGCGAGGTTTTTCGCCGGTTGGGTTCGCCACGACCGGCCACGACCGTGTTTACGGTAGCTGGCACCAACGGTAAAGGTTCCACGGTTGCCTACCTGTCGGCATTTGCGGCCGCTACCGGACAACGCTTCGGCAGTTACACCTCACCGCATATTCTCGAATTTAACGAGCGCATCTGTGTCATGGGTACGCCGGTCTCAGATAATTGTCTGGTGCAAGCCTTCGAACAAATTGAGCATGCTCGCGATGAGGTTTCCCTGAGCTATTTTGAATTCACCACGCTGGCGGGTTTTTTAATTCTTAGCGAGGCTAATCTGAATGTTGCCATCCTGGAAGTTGGTCTCGGTGGGCGCCTGGACACGGTTAATTTGATAGATGCCGACTGTGCCGTGATTACACCTATTGGTTTGGATCATCAGGATTATCTCGGGTCCGATGTGGAATCGATTGCGGCAGAGAAAGCCGGTATCATCCGCACTTACAAACCAGTGGTGTGCTCGCAAGCACAACCTCCAAAGGCGATATTGAACAAGGCTGCGGAATTGTTGGCGCCTGTTTATCAGCGCGGTCGTGACTTTGAAATTCAAGCCAATCAAAAACAGCTCGGGCAAAAACAAGCCAGTGGTCAGTCTTCGTTGCTGTTCAGTATGCAGGGGCGGCAGATGCTGCTATCCCCTCCAGCTTTGGCCGGGCAACACCAGCGGGACAATCTGGCAGCAGCGTTGGCTGCTTTCGCTCTCCTTAATCCTGATATTTTCGAGCATGAAAAGGCGATCAGCAAAGCCATCAAGCTGTGTCGTCTGCCTGGCCGCATGCAGCTCATGTCACGCTCACCTGATATCTACGTGGATGTCGGTCACAACCCATTGGCCGCGACTGTCGTTGCAAGCTTTTTTCAAGACAAGGACCTTGCGGATGTGGTTTGTGTGCTGGCGATGCTGGCCGACAAAGATGCCGAGTCGGTGGCGTTGACCTTGAGTGATGTGTGCACTGATTGGATATGTGTTGCCTCGAGGGGCGAGCGTGGTCAAAGCGGTGACGATCTGGCGCAGCGCATAAGCGTTGTTTTGCCGGCGGCGCAAGTGAACAGTTCTAGCAACATGGATGCTGCCATGCACACCGCATTGTCGGTGGCAGGTGAGCATCGCGCGATATTGGTTTTCGGATCATTTGCAACTGCTGCTGCTTTCATGACATGGCGACAAACAGAGGATGCGGCGAAGCAGGCGTGATACTGATAGAATCACTGCTGAAAACTGCAAGCCCATTATTGACAAAGCACTTGGATTGATAAAGCACGTGGATAAAGCACTTGGATAAAGCACTTAAACAACGACTGGTCGGGGCGAGCGTGCTGATCATACTGACCGTAATTGTTTTGCCTATGTTGCTCAGCGGGCGCTCAGACACGCTGCAACAAGGCTCTCCTCAAATTGAAATTCCGCAAAAACCGGAAGAAGTTTCTATCTCCAAACGCCGCTTTCCGGTGGGAATACCCGACCAACCAACCGCAGTGTCGGATGAGCAAGGTACTTCCACTGAGTTTATGGATGATGCTGAACTGGAAGATGAGGCAATAACTGATCTCGAGTCTGATATTGATGGCGAAGTTGCGCCGGCTGATCAGGTGTTCGCTGACAATCTAGCTGATGATTCACAAGCCCCGGAAACAGCAGAAGCCGTTCCCGAAAAGACCCCAACGGTAACAAATGTCGTTGTGGAGCCTGATCCTGTTGTTGACATGGACCCGATTGAAGAGCGTGACAACACGCCCCGTTATCTGGTGCAGGTTGCTAGCTTCAGCAGTGAAAAGCGTGCAGATGCACTGGCAGCAGATTTACGCGGCGCTGGCATGAAAGTCGAAGTTGATGTTGTTGAGCGTAATGGTGGCCGGTTGCATCGGGTGCGTGTTGGCCCATTTGCCGGACGCACTGATGCGGATGCTGCTGTTGCAAAAATAAAAGCAGGCAGCAAAGGCCTCAGCCCCAGAGTGATGGATTTGCGTCCCGAAGACGCAGCCCCGGTTTCAACACCATCCGATCCGCTGGTTAGATGGGTCGTACAGGTGGGTAGTTTTTCCAGTTCAGAATCGGCAGAAGCACAAGTCGCCCAGTTGCGCCTTGCCGGGTTACCAGCGTTCTCGGAAAAGATTACCTCGAGCAAGGGTAGTGTTTATAAGGTCCGGGTTGGGCCCGAGATCAACCGGGATAATGCCTCGGAACTGGCTAAAAGAATCAAGAAAGAGCAGAACCTGGAAGGTTTTGTAACCACACAGGAATAGAGATATGGATTACGCTGATATCGCAGTATTGGGCATTATTGCCATTTCCATATTGGTGGGCAGTTTGCGTGGATTTGTAAAAGAAGCCTTTTCACTGGCAGTTTGGGCGGCGGCGTTTTTTGTGGCCTTCCAGTTTTCCGGTGCATTGGCCTTGCAGTTGGAGGGCATGGTTTCGCTGCCATCTGCGCGCACAGCGATAGCCTTTGCGGGCTTGTTTCTTGGCGTTTTGCTGGTCGGCGGTCTGGTTACCTATTTGATTGGCCGCTTGGTTGAAAAAACCGGTTTGAGTGGCACGGATCGGTTGCTGGGCGGTGTGTTCGGTGGTGTACGAGGCATTGGTCTGATATTGTTGTTGATGCTGGTTGCTGGATTGACGCCTGTGCCGCAGGATCCCTGGTGGAAAAACTCCCGCTCAATACAAAGCTTGATTCCGCTGGCTCAGTGGGCTTCTCAGTATCTGCCGGATACGATTATGGAGCACCTTGATCTGACACCTGAAGAGGAGACCACTCCCGTAACTACAGACGCGCCAGTGGTTGAGTCAACGATATAGCATGTTCGCCCATTTGCGCCCGCCCATTTATGTCCGCCCTTTTGGGGGCATTGCATGCTAAAATTCGCGCCAAAATCGGTGGAGCTCCGCTGATCAGTCCCCAAAGGAATAACTGAATGTGTGGAATTATCGGCATAGTCGGCAAACAGGCGGTCACGCCGGCCATTTATGATGCACTGACTATCTTGCAGCACCGTGGGCAGGATGCCGCTGGTATTGCCACGTTGGACGGCCATCACCTCCATCTTTACAAAGGTAATGGGCTGGTTCGTGATGTATTTCCACGCTCGCAACTCGGGCGCCTGACCGGTAACGCAGGCATCGGTCACGTGAGATACCCGACCGCGGGCAGTAGTCGCCTGGATGAAGCTCAGCCTTTCTATGTTAATTCTCCCTATGGCATTGTTCTGGGGCACAACGGTAACCTGATCAATACTGCTGAGTTGAAGCAGGAAATGTTTGACACTGATCGCCGTCATTTGAATACGGAGTCTGATTCCGAGGTTCTGCTCAATGTATTTGCGCACGAATTGCAGGCGCTGAATGTGCATGACATGCAAGCCAGCCATGTATTTACTGCAGTTGACCGTTTGCACGAACGTTGCCGCGGCGCATATGCCGTGATTGCCCTGATCGCCGGCAAAGGTGTGCTGGGATTCAGAGACCCTGATGGCATCCGTCCGGCGGTACTGGGCTATCGTGATACTGACAAGGGCAGAGAATACGCCATCACTTCCGAAAGCGTTGCTCTGGATGTGCTGGACTTTACCTTGATGAGAGATCTTAAACCGGGTGAGTCGGTATTTATTACTATCGAGGGTGAGTTGCATACCCATATCAGTCCGCGGGCGAAGCCGCCTTGCCCCTGCATTTTTGAATACGTTTATTTTGCCCGTCCCGACTCAATGCTGGATGACATTTCAGTCTATAAGGCACGTTTGCGCATGGGTGAGGCGCTGGCCGCAAAAATCCTCAGGATTTGGCCGGATCATGACATCGACGTGGTGATTCCAGTACCTGACACCAGTCGTACCGCCGCACTGCCGTTGGCTTACGAACTGGATGTAAAATATCGTGAAGGCTTTATCAAAAACCGCTACATCGGACGAACATTTATCATGCCCGGTCAGGCGGAGCGCAAGCAATCCGTCAGGCAGAAATTGAACGCCATTGATCTGGAGTTCCGCGACAAAAATGTTTTGCTGGTTGATGATTCCATTGTTCGCGGTACAACCTCGAAGCAGATCATTCAGATGGCCAGAGATGCAGGCGCCAAAAAAGTCTATTTTGCTTCTGCCGCACCCCCGGTACGCTACCCGAACATTTACGGCATTGATATGCCTGCACCGTCCGAGCTGATTGCCAGTGGACGAGACGATGAAGAGATTCGCAAGGAGCTTGGCGCTGACAAATTGATCTATCAGGATCTGGATGATTTGATCAAAGCCTGCAAGGACGGCAATTCAAGTATCGATCGTTTTGATACCTCCTGTTTTTCCGGCGAATACGTCACCGGGGTAAAAGAGGGCTATCTGGAGGAACTGCAGCATAAACGCTCAGATTCAGCCAAATCAAAAGATCATTGCAACGTCTCTACCCAGGCAGTACTTTAATCAAGTAAAGGCGCTGGCAGACTGAGCGGCGAGGCCTTATTATTCGCCTACACTCAATAGGTAGATTTACCGCATGACACGCATCTTTAATTTTTGTTCAGGGCCGGCAACCATGCCGCAGCAGGTTCTCGAAAAAGCCCGTGATGAATTACTGGATTATCAGGGCAGCGGCATGTCAGTGATGGAAATCAGTCACCGCAGCGCCATCTTTGATGACGTGGCAGAGCGTGCCGAAGCGAGTTTGAGGCGGTTAATGCCTGTCCCTGATAGCCATGCAGTGCTGTTTCTGTCCGGCGGTGCCACTTCACAGTTTTCCCAGCTCCCCATCAATCTGGCCAGCTCTGATCGCCCCGGTGCGTATGTGGTCAACGGTGCGTGGAGCAAGAAGGCCTATACCATTGCCAATCGACTTGGTCTTGCGCACATGGCGGCAAGCTCTGAGGCGGAAGGCTTTCACAGCGCTCCGGATCGCTCTGATTGGAATTTGGATGGGCCTTACTCATATCTCCACTATGTCAGCAATGAAACCATTTCCGGGGTGCAGTTCGCACATACACCAAAGACCGAATTATCGCTGGCGGCAGATATGTCATCGGATATTCTTTCCAGGCCGGTCGAGGTTGATAAATATGGTGTGATCTATGCTGGCGCGCAGAAAAATATCGGCCAGGCGGGCATCACCATCGTCATTGTCAGAAAAGAGTTGTTGAAACATCTGGACAGAAAAGTGCCGGATTTGCAGTCATGGCAAATTCAGTATGAACAGAGTTCACGCCTCAATACTCCTCCGACTTTTGCCTGGTACATGGCAGGTCTGGTTTTCGAATGGATTGAGGCGCAGGGCGGGGTGGCTTCAATGGCGGAACTCAATCAGGCAAAGGCTAAACTTTTTTATGATTTCCTCGACACCAGCGGGTTTTATATAAACGACATTCCCACTGGCTTTCGATCGCATATGAATATACCGTTCAAGTTGATGGATGAATCCTTGCATGGCCGATTTGTTGCAGAAGCTGATGCCGCTGGTTTGAGTGGTCTCAAGGGCCATCGTTCTGTGGGCGGTATGCGTGCCAGTCTTTATAACGCCATGCCGATAGCGGGTGTTGAAGCCCTGATTGAGTTTATGACTGCATTTGAGAGACGCGCTGGCTGATGACTGATACAAACAATTCACCTGAAGAAGAGTCAGGTTCCGGGCAAAAACCAGATACTGGATTGGCCGAGGTACGTAATCGAATTGACAGCCTGGATGCGCACATTCAGCAGTTAATTTCAGAACGCGCTCAGTTGGCTACCGCCGTGCGCGAATCAAAAGGCAGGCTTGAGCATGCCGTTGATTACTATCGTCCGGAACGGGAAGCGGAAGTGCTTCGTGCAGTGAAAGAACGTAACGCCGGTCCGATCAGTGATGAAGAGATGTTGCGCTTGTTCCGCGAGATCATGTCAGTTTGCCTGGCCCAGCAAGAACCTTTGAAAATAGCCTATCTCGGGCCGGAAGGTACATTTACCCAGCAGGCAGTGAATCTGCATTTTGGTCATTCCGTACAAGCCATGGGTATGAGCAGCATCGATGAAGTGTTTGCTCAGGTGGAGTCGATGGAGGCCGACTTTGGCGTGGTTCCAGTTGAGAACTCCAATCAGGGCATAGTCAGCCACACGCTGGATCGCTTTGTGGAATCTGATCTGAAAATCAGCGGCGAGATTCAGATGGCCATTCACCACAACTTACTGTCCCGGGCTGGCAGTTTGTCTGATATAGAGCGTTTGTATTCACATCAGCAGTCGTTGTCGCAGTGCAAATCATGGATACGAGAGCATTTGCCAGATGCTGAATGTATTGCGGTGAACAGTAATGCCGAAGCTGCCAGACGGGTGAAAAACTCACCGGATGCAGCGGCTATTTCCAGCAAGGCTGCGGCCGAAATTTATGCGCTTCCCGTGATGTTCGGAGAGATTGAAGATCAGCCCGACAATGCTACCCGGTTTCTGGTTATTGGGCGCCGCTTATTGGCACCGTCAGGGGATGATAAAACATCCATTTTACTGGCGGGTTCAGAAGGCCCCGGCGCTCTTCACTCATTGTTGGAGCCGCTGGCACATTACGGTCTGGATATGACGCGAATCGAATCACGTCCTGCCAGTTCTGCAGCCTGGTCATATGTGTTTTTTATTGACGTAGATGGCCACGCCGAAACCGAACCACTGAAAACGGCATTGAGTGAAATGAAGAAAGTTTCCAGCCTGACCCGTGTACTCGGCTCATATCCCAAGGCGATAATGAGTCGTCCAGTTACTTAAAATATCGAGGTTATCCGCTTGTGATTTTGATTTCCCAACCCCCCAAGACCGGTTTACGCGGAGAATTCAGCCCGCCCGGCGATAAATCCATGAGCCATCGCGCTTTGATTTTTTCCAGTCTGGCGGAGGGCTGTTCCGAGCTGAGCGGCTTATTGGAAAGCGAAGATACGCTGGCAACGCTGAAGGCCTGCGAACAATTGGGTGCATTAGTGGAGCGCAAGGATGGCAAGGTATTGGTGACCGGCACCGCCGGGGAATTACGCTTGAGCAATGATGGCGAGTTGGAGATGGGCAATTCAGGAACTGCAATGCGCTTGTTGGCTGGCGTACTGGCGGGTCAACCCTTTGCCAGCCGTCTAAGTGGTGATGCATCACTGAATGGTCGCCCAATGGGTCGGATTGTTGAACCATTGAGACAGATGGGTGCGATTGTTCAACCTACAGAGACAGGTACAGCGCCATTGAATATTTCACCGAGTGCCGGTGGCTTACAAGGGATCGATTATGTGTCACCAGTGGCCAGTGCCCAGATCAAGTCATGTGTGTTGCTCGCCGGTTTGTTCGCCTCCGGTACCACTTCTGTAACAGAGCCCCGGCTGAGCAGGGATCATACCGAGCGAATGTTGCCCTGTTTTGGTGTGGTGTTACCCAATGCATGTAGTGTTACAGGGGGTTCACGACTTAAAGCCACCAACTTTGAAGTGCCGGCAGATATTTCATCGGCGGTATTTTCATTGGGCGCTGCTGCATTGGTAGCAGATTCCGAAATCAGGCTGACTCAGGTAGGGCTGAACCCGACACGCGATGGCTTTGTGCATTGTCTGCGCGATATGGGTGCGGATGTGGAGGTGAAAAATTCATTTGAGGATGCGGCTGAGCCGACTGGCGACATCCATCTGCGCTTTAATGGCCGCTTAAGCGCCATTGATGTTCCAGTTGAACGTGTGCCCGACATGATTGATGAACTGCCACTGCTGATGGCACTGGCTGCCACAGCCAGCGGTATAACGCGTATTCGTGGGGCTGCAGAGCTCAGGGTTA